>OJSD01000421.1_pt1 | contig 59075 bp, 49 predicted proteins | sample 1599391 | NCBI WGS metagenome assembly OJSD01 (sample SAMN04168656, study PRJEB22393) | human gut metagenome | biome: human gut microbiome; feature: stool | host: Homo sapiens | collected 2014-03-17 | reverse complement strand
CCCCACTGCTGCCTCCCGTAGGAGTTTGGGCCGTGTCTCAGTCCCAATGTGGCCGTTCACTCTCTCAAGCCGGCTACTGATCGTCGCCTTGGTGAGCCATTACCTCACCAACTAGCTAATCAGACGCGGGCCCATCCTGTACCACCGGAATTTTTCCTGCTGAGTCATGCGACTCCGTAGGCTTATGCGGTATTAGCAGTCATTTCTAACTGTTGTCCCCCAGTACAGGGCAGGTTACCCACGCGTTACTCACCCGTCCGCCACTAAGTCTCAAGCATCTTCATCCCGAAGGAATCTGTCGCAGGAGCTTCGTTCGACTTGCATGTGTTAGGCACGCCGCCAGCGTTCATCCTGAGCCAGGATCAAACTCTCATGTTTAAGTTTTGACCTGTCCAAGTAAAACTTGGCATAGACAAAATTTTAATAAATTTTGCCATTAGAAGTTGTTTCACAACTTCGCGTCTGAATTTCATTAAGAAATCCGATTTACCTCGCGTGTTCTTATCTGCATGTGTTAGATAAGAACTTTGAAAATTTATTTTAGAATTTTCAGGGTTGTTTTACTGTTCAATTATCAAGGTTCCAGGTCTTTATCTGACCTTTTTTACACTGACATTTCTTTATCAGTGTTACTGACTTGCTGTTTGCGTCAGCGATATATATCTTATCACTTTTGCTTTAGCTTGTCAAGAACTTTTTTATTTTATTTTTTGAAATCTTTCAAAAAATAAAATCTCGGAAACCTTTTCGATTTCCTGCTTTCGCACCAACAAGAAACTTTATGCTTTCATGTTTTGTTTCTTATCGCTTTTGCGACAGCGATATATATCTTACAACATCTTTTCGACATTGTCAAGAACTTTTTTCATTTAATTTCATCACTTTCAAATGAAACCAAATTACTTTTCATTGTGCAATTTCTCAATCGCGACAACAAATAAAATATTATCACACATCCAGTATCATGTCAAGAACTTTTTTACTTTATGCAAATCATGTTCTTTAAGCTTAATATAACCAAATATGTATTATCCTATTATAAAATAGGTAAATCTCCGCTATTGCACAAGCTCTCACTTTCCAGTCGTCTTTGTGCGACAGCGAAAACTATACTATCACACTGAGATATCAATGTCAAGCATTATTTTCATTTTTATTTAAACAAATGTAACAGTTCAAGCACTTCTACTCCAACTGTTTCTCCTGAAAGTGCGGTTACGCAAACCCCTGCTGCCGATACGACAACCTCTCCGGGCACAACCGGGACAGCTTCAACGCAAGCCCCAAGCAGTACCTCCGAGACAGTTTCAACAAAATCACCGGACAGCACCTCAGATGCAGCTTCAACAAAAACTCCGGACAGCAGTTCAGATGCAGTTTCAACTTCTTCACCTGTAACAGCAACTCCGACTGCTTCACCTTCGGAAACGACAAAACCAACTACTTCACCTACAGCCGTTCCGATTTCAACACCAAACCACAGCTATTATACCGGTGATGATTCATTGTCAGATTATGTAACTCCTACCCGTACTGTCTATGACACCTTCCACTACTTACACTGCGGGTATTGTTTGCAAAAAAGTTCCATTAACCATCAACGGAACAGGAACATTAAACATTATCTCTACAAACGGTGGCAATGGTGCATTGGATTATAGTGATGGTTCAGATTGTGTATGTGAGATTTCAGGCGGCAGCCCAAACGGTGGGGCACCAAATGACATCATCTATTTATATAGGCAAAAAATACATTAAAAATTGCATATAGTTGCTAAAATTAACATTAAAAATCAGACATGATTATCAGGCATAATTGAAATACTTTCTCATAAAAGTTATAATTATTTAAGGATATCCGGCTTTGTTAATATTGCATTTTATGCTATATACCCGTAAATCACACGGTATTTTTACATTATATAGTAAAAGTTATGTATGACAACAAAATACGAATATCTAATTTAAAAAAGAGAGTGAGGATCTTATATGAGAAAAAAATTTTTTAAAAAATGCCTGGCTTCAACTATGGCATTAGCACTGGTTATAACCGGCACAAACTCAATACCGGCTTTAGCTGCAAAGAAAGCGAGTGTAAGTTTAAAGAAAACATCCGTATCAGTCACAGTCGGAAAAAATGTAAAATTAAGTGTTGTGAAAAAAAATTTAAAAAAAGTCAAAACCACTACTTGGACTTCCAAGAAAAAAAGTATTGCTTCTGTAACTAAAAAGGGAGTGGTAACCGGAAAAAAAGCAGGTTCAACAACTGTCACCTGTAAGATAAGCTATCTTCCTGTTTCATCAAAGAAGTACATAACAAAGACATTAACTTGTAAGGTTAAGGTTATCAAAAAATCTGCTGCAACACCTACAGCATCTCCTGTCAATTACAAAGGAGACGACACTTCTAATATAGGTGAAGCAAGAGAAGTTTCAATTGCAGGTGGTATTTCCGACAAAATGACAGTAAAAGATAACGGCAAAATGCGTACAAATCTTTCATCTCAGGAGCTTATCAAAAAAGAGATGGGTATCGGTATAAATCTCGGAAATACAATGGAAGCAACAAAAGCTGCCAACGAAAAAGATAATTTCAGTAATGCTACTGATTATGAAACAGCATGGGGTGCACCCGTTACCACACAGAAATATATTGATGCTATACATTCGTATGGTTTTAACACCATTCGTGTCCCTGTTGCATGGACCAGCATGGTTAAAGAAAACGATACAACCTATACAATTAACGAAAAAATGCTTGGTCGTGTAGAAGAAATTGTAAACTATGCACTTAACGATGGTATGTATGTTATTATCAATGACCACTTTGATTATGGATGGTGGGGTAAATTCGGTGCCTGCACTGAAGATGCAAACGGCAATAAAATTGCTGATGAGACCACCCGTGCCGAAGCTTTGAAGAGATATGAAAGATACTGGGAGCAGATTTCAGAACGCTTCAAAGGCTATTCAGATCATCTTATTTTTGAATCTGCGAACGAAGAATTCGGCAACCATATCAACGATTATAATTTAGGTTTCAACACAGCAGTAAATGGTGTTACCGGAAACTTAACTGTCGCTGAATGTTATACTCTGACTAATAAATTAAATCAGGATTTTGTTGATATTGTCCGCAAATCAGGCGGAAACAACGAAAACAGACATTTGCTTTTGGCCGGATACAATACTGATATTAAAAACACTTTAGACGACAGCTACAAGATGCCTAAAGACACTGATGCCAATGGTACAAGCAAACTTAGTGTATCGGTTCACTACTATGATCCATGGGACTTCTGTGGTGACGATGCACACGGCACCTACACTGAACAGGATAAGAAGCATACAGAAGAAAAATTTGATTCATTAAAGAAATTTACAGATGCAGGATATGGAGTCATTATTGGTGAATGTGGTGTATGTATTCCAAAGCAGGTCGGTGTTACAACCTGCCTTAACGATGTTATAACACTTGCAAAAGAGCGTGGTCTTTTACCGGTACTCTGGGAAACACCAGGCTGCTATTTTGACCGTGAAAAATGCATTATGCTTTATAAAGATATTGCAGAATTTTTCAATAACCTTACAGGCTCTAATGGAAACACAAAAGACATAACAGCACGTTCAGATGATCCTGTTGTAGAAATTACACCAGTTGATGTTCCTGCTGATGCAACTCCAGTTTGGTCATGGACAGGAAAATGGAAAAAGAACGATGGTAGCAATATCGGATTAGACGGAAACAAAGTGACAAGCACCGATGAATCAAAATTCATTCAAAAAGAATCATGTACAGATGATTCTAAGATTCAGTTTAACAGCTGGGGTTATCAGACATTCTTACAGCTTGACTGGAGTCAGTTTAAAAAACCTTGCATAAAAGTCACATTTGAGGACAGTTCGGAAGATGCCACCGGAGATCTTATGTTATCAACAACAGATAAGACAGACGGTTCTTCAACAGACAGACAGAACTATCCAAACAGTTCATGGGCTGGAAAAGGTTTTATCCTTCCTGAATCTATGATTACATCATTGAAAGGAAGCAACCCTGTACTTAATCTTACATTTGGAAATGCTCCTACTGTTACATCTATTGCAGTTTATGAAATGGGACAGTAATACAACTAAATTATTGAATTTGTATTATCACGATTGCAGCAATTCAGTTTTTGAGTCCCTGTAACTACATACAAAAAGCAGGACTGTCTTTTCTAAGATGGTCCTGCTTTTTATTAATTATTCTTTTGTGATATCGAGGCAAATACCTTAAATTACATCATCTGTCCACTTTAAAATCACATTTTCAGCTTTTCTGCGAAATCGTCTCACGGCATCCTGCTCACTTAATTTTATTCCCTCTAATGGTTCAGTGTCTCCTTCAAAAGCATCTATTATTTTGGCAACCGTAGAATATTTTTTCTTTGCTTTCTCTTTATCTCCGGCATCTTCATAAAACTTAGCCATTATCATCTGCATTTCTATAAGAGTATAACCTGATACCTGCTGTTGCAATGATGCATTTTCAAGACTTTCCTGTCCTTCGAGCAGCCTTGCCTTTAATTCCGTAGCCGAAAAATATAATTCCGGTATTTTTTCTATAACTTTCCTGCACGCACTCAAATCACCAAGTTTATGATATGTCTCTGCCATAATCCTAAATGCATCCAGCTTCACTTCAAGTTCAACATTAGGTGTCTCTGCTAATATCTCCGCAATCCTTATGATTTCTTCTTCTCTATTTTCCTGAATCATCAATGGATATAACAGATTATTTAATATCAACACATTTCCCGGAAACTTTTTCAAGCCCTCTCTAAGGATTTTTTCAGCCTTTTGGGGATTGTCATCTCTGATTTCATAAGCCTTATGGCAGACTGTGATAACTTTTTCTTCTAATTTCATTCTGTCATAATCAAACAATTCATCAATCGAAATTTCAAAAAAGAATGCGATTGCCGGAAACATTGTAACATCAGGCATGGCAAGTCCATTCTCCCACTTACTGACCGCCTGAAATGACACTCCAAGATACTGTGCAAGGGTGTCCTGTGAAATCCCCTTTTCTTTTCTAAGTTTTCTTATTTTCTCTCCTATATTTACAACTGTCATATATACTTTCCTTTCATCATAAATGCAACTGTGCCATTGCGAAACCATCACTGCAATTAACTTTTGCACATATAGTAAGTTTCACAATTACCTATTGTATATGTAACCCTGCAGAGTTTATGTTAAAAGTATATATTTATATAGCCTAAAATACCATAACGCAAAAATAGAAAATCATTCAACCTTTGGTTGATACAAAATTTATATAATGATTAATTTTTTATGCAACTTCAACAGAGTTGTCCTGTATCTGTTTAATCACCATCATTATCTGCTTTGCGGTTGCCATATCATTTTTAAACAGCGAAGTTATACTGCCTGCACTTCTGAAAGGTTCTTCTGTAAGCACCTTATTATCCTCAATATTTCCATTTTTCACAATATAATCAATTATAAGTCTTACAAAACGGTACTGATTTACATTGAGTCTTTCCTCGTTTAAAAACTCATTAAATGCCTTATTTACGGCTTCACGGTCAAGACCCACGATACGCCTTACCATTTTGCCTACCGGTGTATCTCCGTACTCATTTTCATAATCGGCTTTACTTCCAAGCTCCGTCCACAATATATGTTCAAGTGTATCTAAATCCGTACGGGTTAATTTCTCATTATTGCGAAGTTTGTGTACGGCAAGCGTGTCCTGATGCTGCTTAAGATAAAACTCAACCTGTTTTTTATAATTTTTCAGATTATTTGCTGCACTTATCGGCTGTCCCTCTACCGGTTCGCTGATTTTATCAGTAAAATTCGTATAATAAATATTTCTTTTTATCTTATCTATATATTGAAGAAGATTGCGAATCGATGTCCTGACATAATCGATTTCAATTATCGTGGCATTTTCCCAAAATTCCTCTTTCTGTACTTTTTCAATAACATCTCTCTGTTTCTGAACTGCAGGAATATTATATTTCTTCGACAATAAAACTGCCGTTTTTACAACCGTATCTATTGGCTTGGAAATATTTTTCCTCTGCAATATACCGAGATTTATAGTGTGCATAAGATAATCAAATCTTCTGACTAACTCATCGCTCTTTTCAGGCATAACCAACGGTGCTACATGATTTTTTAACTCTGACACGCTATTAGCTTCTAATGACTGCCAATTACTAAGATTTCGATACTTTTCAACATACCGTAAATGCCTTTTAACACGAAAACTGTCATCATTCATATCCATCACTATCTGGTGCATACCTGCAACAAGATCATTTCTGTACTTTGAATACTTTTCATTTTCCTGTTTTTCCAATTCTCTTGTAATCTGCACTTTCACATTAAATATTTTTTCGGCAAGCGACTCCTGTATTCCTGACTCCGCACCATTCTTATTTGCACGAAAATATTCAAAATTTCTGCACCAGTCAAAAATCAAAAACTTTTCTTTATCAAGTCCCCCGCCAAACAAATCCTTGCAAAGTCTTGTTCCACGACCTACCATCTGCCAGAATTTAGCATAACTTTTAACCTTTTTAAAGAAAACAAGATTTGTAATCTCAGGAATATCAATACCCGTGTCAAGCATATCCACTGAAACTGCTATCTGCGGCATTTTATTTTTATCACTGAAATCGTCAATAAGCGAATCAACATACTTGATGCTATAGTCAATTTCCTTGATAAAATCCCCACCGTATTCGGGAAATCTCGCCAAAAATCTGTCAACGATAGCTTTCGCATGGCGATTATTCTTAGCAAAAATAATCGTTTTGCCAAGCTTGTCTCCTCCCTCAACTTTAATTCCTTTGTCAAGCAAAACCGATAAAACGCTGTCTATAGTGTCTGTGTTATACACCCATGTGTTAAGTTCTGAACTCAAAACCGTATCTTCAATCACCGGGTCATCGTCAAAAGTATCTTCAAATTCTTCTTTTTCTTCCTCAGACAAATCCTTATAGCAAATACCATTGTCAATAAATTTAGAATTAGTTTCAATCGTGGAATAATTTACAAGATAGCCCTCTTCAACTGCTGTTTCAAGTTCATATGCAAAAGTAGGGTTGCCACGCTCAAGGTCAAAAATCGCATATGTATCCTTATCAACATCTGTTTTTGGAGTCGCTGTCATGCCAATCAGCATAGCATCAAAATAAAAGAAAATATCCTGATATTTTTTATATATACTTCGATGGCTTTCATCAATGATTATCAGGTCAAAATGTCCTGGTGTAAACAATTTTTCTCCGAACTTATTTTTCTTTTCATCTATCATATTCATCATTGTCGCATATGTAGAAAAAATCATTTTAGAATTTTCCGGGTCGTCTTTATAATCCAGCAGATTGCAACAGGTCAAATCAGGCAGTAAATTTGAAAAATTCTTCTTCGCCTGTCGCACAAGTGCCGTTCTGTCTGCAAGGAAAAGAATGTTTTTAATATAATTATGTTTTCTAAGCACATCAACAATGCTGATACTGACTCTTGTTTTTCCCGAACCTGTAGCCTGTACTATCAGCATTTTTCTATGTCTTTTTTCAATAGCATCACAAACAGCCAGAACTGCTTCTTTCTGATATGGTCTGTCAGTAATCTTATCATTGATTTCCACATTAACCAAAGGTGTTCTTAATTTTCTTCTGTCAATCTCTAACTGTAATTCATCCTGAGTGAAAAATCCCGAAACTTCTCTCTCAGCATAATTCATATAATCATTTTTGTAGTAAAATTCAAAACCGTTTGTAGTAAAAATCAACGGTCTTTGGTTATATTTATTTTGCAAACAATCCGCATACAACTTAGCCTGATGACTGCCAACTTTAGGATCAACAGTTGATTTCTTGGCTTCTACCACAGCCAGTGGCAAATTATCTTTTCCCCAAAGCACATAGTCTACATAACCTATTCCGCTTGCATTTGGCATACCTGTAACTTCTTCTTCCTCAGTCACATTCTTTCCGATAATCCATCCTGCTTCTTTTAATTCTAAATCTATGTAATACTTGCGTGTCTTAGCTTCGCTTATCTCGTCAACCTGATAAGTCCTGTTCTTTATATTTTCCTCACGCAGTTTTGCCATCTCAATACGGAGATTTTCATTTTCTTTTAAAACTTCATCAAGCTTTTTGTCCTTGCCCGACAAGGACTCATATAATTCTTTTAATTTTGAAGCCTTTACCGACTCCTCTTTGCCTGTCGGAACAATATTTTCTTTAAATGTCCTATTGTGATATTCTTTAGAATAACTATAATCAATCCAGTCGCAAAAACAAAAAAGATTCCTGAGTGACAACAATGCATCATCACGCTTAATGCTGTTGTTGGTATGAACGGCAATATTGCCTAACTTTATTACATACTTTAACTTTCCAAACAATCCCGGCTCAATAATATCCCTGAAAGTCTGCTCATGAATCAAACTTGAAACATTGTCTCTATATGGCAGTTTCAAATCATAATCATATGAATAAACAAATCTGACAGCAAGCTCAAGTGCTCTCCTTGACAATATCGCACAGGTAGCAGGTGATATAGCTATAGCTTTCTCTGCCTCAACCGCCTGCTCGGCAAACTCCCCAAACAATTCTTTTTCCAATAAATAATCAAAATTTGTTGCCATAGTCACCCTCCCCTGACAGCTTTAGTACATTATTGTAATTTAACTAATGTAAATGAAGTCTTATTTATATGATTTTATACCACTGCCGAATTTTTCTGTTTTATTATCTCCTTGATTTCGTGAATACTTTTTTGAGTTGCAAGTGATATTTTCTCTAATGTAAATTTGTTATTATACATATTCATAATAATCTTTTCACTGCTTTTCTTTTCTCCAATCAGTTTACCTCGGGCTTCTCCTATCGCCTCTCCTCTCGCCCCAGCTCTTTCCTCTATTCCTAAACTCAGATTACACATAACACTCACACCCTCTGTAAAGCATACTGAAAATTTTTGTCTTGATATTATTATAAACAAGGTGGTCTGGGAAATCAACTGCATTTAACAATGTTTTAGCAGCCTGGTAGATTAGTTATTGTTGTCACACTATATATAAACAATAATGGCGGAAAAACCGCCTTTTCTATTTTTATAGTATAAACTAACTTTTGATTTGTCGATCTGTTCAAGAAATGTAACATATTCTTGCTGGAGCTCAATTGGTGGGACAATCAATTCTCTCTGTTTTAAAGAATTAAACTCTATATTATCCGCAGTTACAGCTCTAACTCCTGACAAAATATCTTTCTCATGCATCTTGAACTGAATAGCCAAAAATCTTGTTAATACTCTTTTGTTTGGAATAAATACCTTTAAATCCTGATTAACTGTTATCGGTACCGCATTAATTGCTACTGGCAATGTGTGCTTTAATATTCCACTTCTGATAACCATAATTACTGAGTTAATAGGAACCATACGTGCAGTACTATTATCCACACCCAATTGATTAATCTTTATCTGACTATCAGTCAAAACATCAGTTTTCATATCTTTGGAAGACACCCATGGAATATCACCATCTTCGTAGTATTCTGGATGTGATTTAGACGGAGTTCCACCTCCATAAATCTCCTTACAAAGCTTTTCTACTGTGTCATTTTCCCATCCTTTATCATTATAAATAGCATCTCCAAAGAGCTCGACAAATCGGGCTTTAACCAATTCGTCTAATAATTCTAATTGTTGTTTTCGTGCAACAATTATATTATCAATTTTATCTAAATTTGTACCTATTTCAATTTGCTTTTTTAGTGATGGATACGGTATCAATGTCTCCTCAAAATCCTTTTTTACAATGTGTTTCATCGTGGCTCCATGTGTTTTCATAGCCATCTCTGCTAATTTTTGCCGTACTGCATATACAAAATAACTTTTATCTATATTAACTTTGTCAAATTGCACTTTAAATATATGCTGATTGAGCAATGCTCTACCCCTATTCCAAACATACACTCCCAAACTAGCAGACCATGATATTAACACATCCCCATCATTTATTTCTATTCTTTTAGGATAATCGCCATTATAAAAGCCTAAATCATACGCATTCCCTGTAAGGTCTTGAATACGAATAATCGGCAATCCAACTTCTCCCCTATCTTCTGGTTTAAAAGCATATCCATTAATATATGTCGCAACATCCCCCAGCTTAATCATATTTCTTTTCATCCTCATCCTCCTACAAATCCGAATTTATCAAATCATTCAGCATTTCTATACCTCATCTTCTTGACTTTCAGTCAAGAAGCATCCCTCGCTTTACGCTCGTTCAATCCGAATTGTTATCTCGCTTTCGGCTCGTTCAATCCGAAGCAAACTCTTATCATTGAAGATGAATTTATAAATCTTTTCGCTTTGCTAAAATCTGTTTAAGCTATATATTTCCTATGAGATGCCTTTACATTATTTTGATTTACGATTGCATATTGCATTGTTGTGTCTATCTGAGAATGTCCAAGTATTTTTTGCACCTGCTCTATCGGCATACCTTTATCTATCGCTCTCGTTGCCATTGTTCTTCTGAATTTATGTGGATGAACTTTTTCTAAATTTAACATTCTCCCCAATTCCCGTATTCTTATTTCAACTCCGCTTATCTTTAGCCTGTCATATGGTGCATTTAAAGTTACAAACAAAGCAGGATTGTTATCTTTGCGGCTTTCTATATAATTTTTCAAATGTATTTTTGACTTTGCATCAAAATAAACCCGTCTTTCCTTATCTCCCTTTCCAAAAACAACACATTCTCTCTCCGAAAAATCAATATCCTCAATATTCAATTTTACAAGCTCGCCTACCCTTATCCCGGTAGAATACAGCAAATCAATCATTGCCGTATCACGGATATTTTTGCAATTATCACGCAATTTCTCAATTTCTTCATCCGAGATAATATTTTTTACTGTTTTTTGAGTTTTAATTTTATGTATTCTCCGCATCGGACTTTTTAAAATATAATCCTCTTCTTCCAACCACGAAAAGAAACTTGAAATATTTCTTCGTATATTATCTACCGTCGTTTTTCCGCAATTATTTATTTTTTGATAATCAACAAGATATGCCCTCATCATTTCCGTTGTTATTTTTCTGATAGGACTTATCACATTTTTTAACAAATGCTCTATCGTGACTCTATAATATTTAATAGTTCGGTCTGAACATCCCTCTATCCTCTTTGCATCAAGAAACATTTTTAAAAACTCATCATTTGATATTTCAGTTTTAGGTGCTTCGTTTTCTGCAAATGTTTTTACTATTACTTCCTGCAGTTTTTTCATCTGTTCTACAGTTAAATACTCTGACATTTCATTTAATACTAATACGATTTTTTCTTCCATGTTAATATCCCCTTTCAAAGATACCAACATCCTACACCTGCATTTGCAATATCAATAAATTACAAGAAAATTTTCTTGCTTTATGAAATTTATAAAAAATCCAAACTTACCGGGTTTTCAGCATTTCTATGTCTCATCTTCTTGACTTTTAGCTCGGTCAATCAATAATTTTTTGACTAATTATATTATGTTAATAGATTAATTAACCAAATTTTATCATAACTACCATGCTGTTTTTCCTGTTTTAATAAGACTGTCAATGTCCATATATGCGTTTTCTATGGCTTCTACATGATATATTTCATACATATTAAAAATAAAATCGGTAAGATTTTTTTCATCTAATATTTTTAAAACATCTGATGCCGACATATTTTTTTCCCTTGCATAGCTTTCAATTAAAAATGTAAAAAATCTAAATTCTTTACTCAATCTCATCACCTCGCAAATATAAAGAATTTCCTGGATCTCCTGTTGCTTCTTCATTTTCCCACATATCAAAAACCGCCAACGGACTAAAATACCACAATTTCATTTCGTCATTCTCTAACATTTCATGCGTTTTAGATGCAAGAAATATCCTAAGAGCATCCATTATGGAAATTCCACGATTTTTTGCTATCAACTCCGCAATTTCCGTATCGAAATTTTGAAGAATTGATGGTTCTGTCCTTTTTGTCATACATTCTCACCACCCAAAAATCTTAATATTGAAATTCCTTTTTCTGTTAAAAAAGCATATTGGTCTGAAAGCTTTTGAGGTTTTAACAAAATCAATGCTGTTTTTTCATCAATTATTCCAGACATATAATTACTTATAACAGGCATAGTATTATCATTTGCAACCGGTCCTATTACCAAGTCATATTTTTCACCAACATACTTTCCTTTCCGATTATCAGCAACAAAATTTAACCACTCTTTATCAGCCGATTCAAATCTGCAAACAGATATTCCGTCCAGTTTTTCTTCATCAAAATCATACATAGAAACAATCGGCTTCCCTTTTCTTCGTCGAATAGTCTGTGTTTTCGCCCATTTAACAGCCTGCTGTCTATTTGAGGTTGTATAAAAACCAGCACCAAAGTCAAGCATCCTATTAGTAACAAGTATTTTAGGCGTACTTACCAGCACATTACTTCCATGATATAAAATCATACATTCTGTTTCCTTTCAATTTTTATCCAAAATATTTCTGCATCAATGAGTCAAACAAAATCTGTGTCTCATCTAATGACTTTTTAATCGCAACTTTTGATTTGTCGATGGCTCGTACAAAATCGGCGAATTGGTTTTGAAGTTCGATTGGTGGAAGAAACATTCGTGTTTTCTTTATTTCTCCTAAATGTAAATTAGGAACTCCAATCCCCTTTATACTCGAGTCAAACTGCCACTTTGTTTCTGGATTATTAATTACGCATTTCAAAAATACAGGGTCAATTATTTTCTTTGGTCTAAGTAATGCAAGACTGACATATATATCAAACACCTCGTCCGTATCATTAACCGCTGCAACGCCATAATTAACACCATTCTTTGACATAAGAATATCATTTCTTTGCGGTTTTATAGTTGCGTACAGCTTTTCGTGTAATTCTGCTGGAATATACTTAATATTAGTCCAATCAACCTTCTGCGACATAACATCCTTAGAAGATAAAAATTTATAACCTTCTTTTTTATCCTCTGTATATTGTGGAGTCTGATGAGTTCCATCTTTTATCAAAGAACAAACATCCTCTATTGTCACTATATCAAACCCATTTTCATTATCATGGAGTGTTCCAAACATCTCGACAAATCGGGCTTTCACCAATTCGCCTAAAAATATAAGTTCTTTTTTTCTTTTACCAATAATAGACTCAACCTTTTGTAATATATCTATAATACTATCTTGTTCTGACAATAAAGGACATTTAATTTCTAACTTAGATAAGTCTTCTTTATTAAATCCTGCCTGTGCAGCTCTTGAACCAACATTTAATATTGCAGTTTGAAAATACGGAGATTTCAAATAATAGTATAAATATTTCTTTTGAAGCATATGTGTATCGGGAATTGCACGCATTATTGCTACATTATACGCCCCGGATAGTCCTGTCAATATTTTTCCAATTGATGCACCATATCTTGCTATTAAAATGTCATCTGCTTGACATATCTTTGTACTCTTACTTATCTTTACATATTCTGGAACCACTTTTTCACTCTGAGTAAAGTCTCGTATTTGAAGCATACGAATATATCCTTCTTGCTTTTCAAATAACCACTCATCTTTTGGCGGCTGTGAACCACCTTGAAAATCACATATATCTGTCAATCTCACTTTTTCCATCCTCCTCACAAATCCGAATTTATCAAATCATTCAGCATTTCTATACCTCATCTTCTTGACTTTCAGTCAAGAAGCATCCCTCGCTTTACGCTCGCTTATAAATAATTGGTTCATCATATCCAAAAGTTCTTTTTCCGTTAATTTCCATGCTTTCAGATACTTCCAGGCAGCTATCGGAAAACTTTTCCCATAGCTTAAACATCATTACCGGAGTAAACTGGCTTATACTGCCTCCTTCCCAGATTCCATCCTTTTCATGATAGAGTGCAGGAGTAAATTTTTCGGATTTTTTCAATTCAGTGTAATCAACATTTTTCATAGAACCATATGAAAATGTACTCTTATCTTCTCCTTCAGGTATTTCATAAGAAGACAGTACAATTCCATCTTCCCTCTCTGTAATAAGGAAAAGATGCGGGGAAGCATGGCGTTTCCCATTTGTCTCATAGTAGCTTTCCTCAACAATAAATTTACCATTAAAATCTTTAGGAAGGTTCAAAATTTTTCCATTACAGATTGTATTAATGTGTTCTGCATAAGGATATATTTTACCTTCTTTCTGCATCTTATCAAATTGCTCTTTGTTATTAAAGTGTCCGGTCATCATGTCAATAAAATTATCGAGTTTCCTCATGTTTTTTACCTCCAAATTTCGATTATTAAGTTTATTTTTTTCATTCAACAATAAATCTCTAAGAAACAATTCAAGTTACTCAGTAGTTTCGTGAATACCTTTTTGAACAGTTGCACCATCAAGTACCCATTCTTTTTTGTAACATTGTAATCTCTTATCTGTCCTGCATATTTGTATATTCCCTAAATGGGTCTTTGTCCATATTCGTCCCCCCTCCATCACAACTCTAACAACTTTTTCAATTCTGACATTTCTTTCTGAATTTCACTCTCTATCTTTTCAATTTTCCCAAAAATCACATCCGTCGGCTCATATTCAACCGGTTCATATACTATTTCCTTATACTTATTGATGGAAAGGTCATATCCATTAGCTTTTATTTCGTCAAAATCGACCATAAAACTTTGCTCAGTTCTCTCCCTCTCTGTTTCCCCTTCAAGATTTTTAAATCTGTCAATTATATCCGGAATGTCATTTTCGCTCACTTCCTGTCTCTTATCGTCAAGACTGTAACCATCGGCTTTCATATCGTAAAACCAGACTTTGTCTGTTCCGCCCGAACCGGTCTTTGTAAATATCAATATCGCAGTTGACACTCCTGCATATGGCTTAAACACACCGCTTGGCATAGAGATAACTGCATCCAGTTTATTATTTTCTATAATTTCTTTTCTTATCTGCTTATGTGCTTTACTGCTGCCAAACAACACTCCATCCGGCACGATAACGGCTGCCCGTCCGCCCTTTTTTAGTATTCTCAAAAACAATGCCAAAAATAATAACTCTGTTTTCTTTGTTTTTGTTACCTTTAACAAATCTGCCGAAACAGCTTCATAATCCAAACTTCCCTTAAATGGTGGATTTGCCAGTACAAGTGAATACTTTTCAACATCCTTATTTTGCTCGGATAAACTATCCCTATAAGAAATATTAGGATTGTCCACTCCGTGAAGTAGCATATTCATCGCTCCGATGCGGAGCATTGTTCTATCCATGTCATTTCCATAAAACATATGATTAGCAAAATGTTCCTTAAATGCTTCATCATAAAATGACTCCTCATGATACTTTCGCAGGTACTCCTGTGCTTCTATCAAAAATCCTGCTGAACCCATTGCCGGGTCGATTATCACATCATCCGGATTTGGCTGTACTAATTCCACCATCATCTTAATTATATGACGCGGAGTTCTAAACTGTCCGTTAGTTCCTGCCGTTGCAACTTTTGACAAAAGATACTCATATAAATCTCCCTTTGAGTCAGTGTCGGTATCTTTTTCGTCACCAATTCCGAGATTGTCAATTCCATCAACAATTTTTGAAAGCATTGCCGCTGTCGGTATCTTGAATATTGCATCACCCATATATTTAGAATATGCCGACTCGCCATCCTGATGCAGATTTTTAATAAACGGAAATACACCGTTCAACACAAGGTCATACATTTCATCGGCAGAGCCTAAATTTTTAAACTTGCTCCACCTATATTTCTGGCAATCCCCCGGAAACATGGACTCATATTCAAATCCCAGAAAATTTGCCTCATTTTCCTTAGTTGTCTCTACATCATCCAACTGCTTTATAAACAACAGATATGTAAATTGCTCAATAACATCAAGCGGATTTGTAATACCACCCGTCCAAAATATCTCCCATATTTTATCTATTTTATTCTTAAGTTCGCCTGTTATCATTTTCATCCTCCACAGTTTATTTGTTAATTATACAATTTCAATTTTATGCCAAACTGACAGATTATGTTTATTATATCTTCTTTACTTTCATTACTATAGCTTGACAAAGTATTATATTTCACATTATATTCTAACAGGCATTTTGTTTCAACGAGAAAATTTGTATCAACTTTATATTTGCAATCAGTTCTGCTGCTTCTTTGACAATATTAAAATATTCAAAATTCTACTGTTTATACTTAATCTACAAACAGTAACAGAGCAGCTTTCCGTCTATTTTCCCTCTCTTTTATCTGATTGAATGTCTTTTTAAAAAAGGCGGTATCTGTATAACTTCCGTATCATCTCTTTTAGGTGCGATATTGTTACGGTTCGGATTATCCATGTGCTCTCCTAATGCCGTATGTCTTACTTCCTTTTCCGGCATACCTGTTGCAAAAAGTGATACAACAATTTTATCACTCTCTTCTTCTGACACTGTTCCCCATATAATGTTTACTTCTTCTCCTGCAAGTTCTCTTATATAATTCAGAGCATCGTCTAAATCTTTAAGGCAAATCTGTCCGCTTGTATTTATCAAAATATTTTCTGCTCCTGCAATATCTGTCTCCAGCAACGGACAGTTTACCGCCTGTTTTACTGCTTCTATAATTGACCCGTCATGTTCAACAGTTCCTATTCCAAAATGACCTTTTCCCTTATTTTCTAAGGTTGTTTTAACATCGTTATAATCAATATTAATATTTCCACAATTATAAACAATATTTGAAATTCCACAAATTGTATCTTTCAATACAGAGTCCGCCAATTCAAACGCATCACATAATGTGAGGGGCTTTTCCGAAATAGAAAGAAGCTTTTCATTAGGAATGACCAACAGCGTATCAACATTTTCCCTCAGTTTATTTATTCCTCCCTGTGCCACCACCATTCGTGGCTTATTCTCAAATAAAAACGGAATAGTGACAACAGCAAGCGTTAAAATTCCTGCCTGTTTACAGCATTTTGCGATAAATGGCACAGCACCCGTTCCTGTCCCTCCACCCATGCCGCAAGTAATTATCACCATATCCCGGTCTGCTATGAGGTTTATAATATCCTCCTCATTTTCCATTGCTGTTATATGTTTAGGTACCTTTATCTATAACTACTTTTTCCGACCAAAAAAGCGACATTTTTATTTTTGTATTGCAGCCACACCTCAAAAATAATATTAAAATAAAAAGACCGCCAACACACTAATCTTAGTGCATTGACGGTCTATGTTGTTTAATCACTATATTTTGTAGAATATCTCTACGAAAATCTACTTTTTCAGCTATAATTATTTAGCTGCTTTCTCAGCGATTGCTGCCTGTGCTGCTGCAAGTCTTGCGATAGGCACACGGAATGGTGAGCATGACACATAGTCAAGACCAATCTTATGGCAGAACTCAACTGATGAAGGATCTCCACCGTGCTCACCACAGATACCGCAGTGAAGTGATGGACGAACTTTCTTTCCTTTTTCTACAGCCATTTCCATAAGCTGACCAACACCTGTCTGGTCAAGTTTTGCAAATGGATCGCTCTCGAAAATCTTAGCATCATAGTAAGCATCAAGGAACTTACCTGCATCATCACGAGAGAAACCGAATGTCATCTGTGTTAAGTCGTTTGTACCGAAGCAGAAGAACTCAGCCTCTTTAGCAATCTCATCAGCTGTAAGTGCAGCTCTTGGAATCTCGATCATTGTACCAACTTCGTACTTCATATCGATGCCTGCTGCTGCGATCTCAGCGTCTGCTGTCTCAACAACAACCTTCTTGACATACTTAAGCTCTTTAACCTCTCCAACAAGTGGAATCATGATCTCAGGCTCTACTGTCCAGTCTGGATGTTTCTTCTTTACATTGATTGCTGCACGGATAACTGCTGCTGTCTGCATCTTAGCAATTTCAGGATATGTTACTGCAAGACGGCATCCACGATGTCCCATCATAGGGTTGAACTCGTGAAGTGAATCAATGATAGCTTTGATTTCTTCTACGCTCTTATTCTTAGCCTTTGCTAACTTCTCGATGTCAGCTTCCTCTGTAGGAACGAACTCATGAAGTGGTGGGTCTAAGAAACGAATTGTTACAGGATTTCCTTCAAGTGCCTCATAGAGAGCCTCGAAGTCTCCCTGCTGGTAAGGAAGAATCTTAGCAAGTGCTTCTTCTCTTTCTTCTACTGTATCTGAGCAGATCATCTCACGGAATGCAGCAATTCTGTCTTCCTCAAAGAACATATGCTCTGTACGGCAAAGTCCGATACCTTCAGCACCAAGCTCACGAGCTTTCTTAGCATCTGCAGGAGTATCAGCGTTTGTACGAACTTTAAGTGTTCTGTACTTGTCAGCCCAAGCCATAACACGACCGAACTCACCGGCGATTGTTGCATCTACAGTTGGGATAAGACCGTCATAGATGTTACCTGTTGTACCATCGATAGAAATCTCAGAACCCTCTGTATATGTCTTTCCTGCTAATTCAAATTTCTTGTTCTCTTCGTCCATAACGATGTCGCCACATCCTGATACACAGCAAGTACCCATACCACGAGCAACTACGGCTGCGTGAGATGTCATACCACCACGAACTGTGAGGATACCCTGTGCACTCTTCATACCTGTAATATCTTCCGGAGATGTCTCAAGACGAACAAGTACAACTTTCTCACCACGCTCAGCCCACTCTACAGCATCTTCTGCTGTGAATACGACTTTACCGCAAGCAGCTCCAGGAGAAGCACCAAGTCCTTTTCCGATTGGAGTAGCTTTCTTTAACTCAGCAGCATCGAACTGTGGGTGAAGAAGTGTATCAAGGTTACGAGGATCGATCATAGCAACTGCTTCTTCTTCTGTCTTATGTCCTTCATCAACAAGGTCACAAGCAATCTTTAATGCAGCAGGAGCTGTTCTCTTACCGTTACGGCACTGAAGCATATAAAGCTTCTTGTTTTCAACTGTGAACTCCATATCCTGCATATCGTGGTAGTGATTTTCAAGTGTATCACAAACCTTAACGAACTCAGCATATGCTTCTGGGAATTCCTGCTCCATCTGAGCGATTGGCATTGGTGTACGAACACCGGCAACTACGTCCTCGCCCTGTGCGTTGATAAGGAACTCACCCATAAGTTTGTTCTCACCTGTTGCAGGGTCACGAGTAAATGCAACACCTGTACCAGATTCATTGTTTAAGTTACCGAATACCATAGGCATTACGTTAACTGCAGTTCCCCATGAGTAAGGGATGTCGTTGTCACGACGATATACGTTTGCACGAGGGTTGTCCCATGAACGGAATACAGCCTCTACAGCAAGTTTCATCTGCTCTACAGGGTCAGAAGGGAAGTCTGTTCCTAACTGATTTTTGTACTCAGCCTTGAACTGCTCTGCAAGAGTCTTAAGATCCTGTGCTGTAAGATCTACATCATACTTAACACCTTTTTCTTCTTTCATCTTGTCGATGAGCTGCTCGAAGTATTTCTTACCAACTTCCATAACTACATCTGAGAACATCTGGATAAAACGTCTGTATGAGTCATATACGAAACGCTCAAATGTTGGGTCCGGGTTTCCTTTGATCATTGTAGCTACAACATCGTCATTCAAACCGAGGTTAAGGATTGTATCCATCATACCAGGCATTGAAGCACGAGCACCTGAACGAACTGAAACTAATAATGGATTTTCAGAATCTCCGAATTTCTTTCCGTTGATTTCTTCCATCTTTTTAACGCCATCCATGATCTGAGCCATGATCTCGTCGTTAATCTGACGTCCATCTTCATAGTACTGTGTACAAGCTTCTGTAGTTACTGTAAATCCCTGTGGTACAGGAAGACCGATATTTGTCATCTCTGCAAGGTTAGCACCCTTACCACCGAGTAAGTTACGCATGGTCATGTCGCCTTCGCTAAACATATATACCCATTTGTTTGCCATTGTAAAGTTACCTCCTAAATATGAATAAATAATTGTCTGCGATATAAATCGCATTGCAACCGCCATCATTTCAAAATGAAAATCCGGCACAAAACTGACTTCATGTCAGATATATCTGTATCTCCTGCCAGGCAGGAAACGGCACACTCCTCAAATCAAGGACTGTACTCATGTCACTCGATAAACACGACATTTTCCGTTCCGCATGAAGCCGCTACCCATAGTATAACATATAAAATCAAAATGTAAAAATCTTTTTTTACAAAAAACTAAAAAATTTGTAACAGTTCCACCATAAAAAGATATTTGGCGGAATAGCCTTTCAAATATATGAAGTAAACATAAGCTGCGAATCAGCGTCTAACAGCTTCAGAGCATCTTAAAACTACAAACCCTTATATATCCTCTCATTTTAAGTTTTAACTCAAACTCCCCATCAGGAATCTTATTGCCATCGAGTTCTATATCATATTTTTTAAAGTCCGTTTTTCTTCCAAATGCTGCCCACGGCATCTTTTTGTCCGTCCTGAATGCCGCTGTACCTATTTCGCTGTGTATATCAGTGGTTTTTGTCTGTCCTTTTACAAAGCATCCGATTTTTTCATCATTTGCAAAAGCTTCGACCACACCATCATCCTCTATAGATGCCAGTATTTCGAGAGAATATTTCTCCGGCTTAAACGAACAGGCTTTCTTAACACACACATTTCTATATGAAATTTCACCATCCGTTTTATTATCCAGTGTGCATACTGCATCAAATCCGTTTATTCCCTCATACAGATAAATATTCTCATATTTATCATAATGGTTTGCTTTTATCGTCTGCCATGCATCTCTTGAACTTCTTGCCGTCCCTTTTATATTTACAGCCCTTTTTAAATAAATATCACGGCTTGACGAACCTGCCTGAATTTCATATTCTCCATCTTCAAGAATAAATCTTTCGTCTGCCACATCATAATATTTGAGGTCGCCTATTTTTATTTCAAGCCTGACTGTTCTTCTCTCTCCAGATGCAAGCTCTTTTACGCGTTCAAATGCCTTTAATTCTCTTATTGCCCTCTTAACTGCCGAGCCTTTCTTCATCACATAAATCTGTACAACCTCATCCGTCACATATCTCCCTGTATTTTCGACTTCAACGGTCACTGCAATCTTTGTGTAATCTTTTATTTCTGCCGTCATGTCAAGGTATCTCACCTCGGAATATGTTTTTCCATATCCAAAAGGATAAAGCACCTCATCGTCATAATAAGCATAAGTTCTCGGATGAGCTATTATATCGTAATCTTCTTTAGGCGGAAGTTTTGCAAGCTCCTTATACCATGTCGTACTGAGTCTTCCCGCCGGACTTACCTTTCCAAAAATATTGTCAGCTATAGCTGTTCCAAGTTCCATACATCCTGACGCCGATAATAATATTGATTTGATATGCTCTTTTGCCCATGATATATCAAACGCGACATTACTTATAAGCACTATAATGACATTTTGATTGGCTTCATATACCGCTTCAAGAAGCTCCTGCTGATATGCCGGAAAATCAATATCCTCTCTGTCTACATCCTCTTTACAGGTAATAATTGGATCTCCTCCGAGGAAAAGTATCGGATATTTTACTTTTTTTGCAAGTTTTACCGCTTTTTCAATGCCATTCGATACAAGTTCAAAGTCAAAATTACTTATCTTTAGAGATTTATCAATTTCATTCCTATTTTCCGCGTTCGCACTCATTTTCTGAGACATACTTTCTTCAACTATTTCATCATTATTACCATAATCGCATTTTTCTGTTTTTTGTAATGCACTTTCCACACATAGTTTTCCATTTTCATCTATATATAATGTCTCATCATTCCAGCTTGTCACTCCGCACGAAACCGAACTGTTAAAAATAAACTGTCCGTTCTCATTTTGTGAAACCTTTGTCTCCTCCGCTTCTTTTTTTGAAAGTTCTCCATCAGATTCTGATATTTTAAAAGCTTCTTTTACGAACCAGCCAAACGCTCTCTCTTTACAGGCACATATATCTCCACTTTCACCGCCATTAATATCATCCCTCACCGACAAAAATTTTCCTTTTGAACAGCTTTTCAGGGTAAACTGCTTTTTATCCCACTGTTCAACTTCAAATATTTCAGCATTTTTTTCATCTACAATGACAAGTCTGTCCTCTTTGTCAAGTCCGAGATATTTTCCGTCTGCCTTTATCTTAAATCTGCACAATCCTTTTTCAAAAGAAGTGTCCGTATATTTTTTTATTCCATCAAGTCCCGTCACATAATATGGTGGAAGTCCGGAATACCAGTCAAGCTGCCACACATCTGCAAGAGGTCCGATTACACCTATATTTCCAATCGCATCTCTTTTATCAATAGGCAGCAGACCATCTTTATTTTCAAGAAGTACAACCGACTCCTGTCCCATCTTCAGTGCAGTTTCCTGATTTTTCTTTGTACCGACATCTTCAATCGTAATCTGCGAATATGGATTGTCACCGTAGGCATCAAAAAGTCCAAGCCTTATCATTGTACCAAAACGGTTTCTGACCGCCTCGTCTATATCTTTCATTTTAATCAGACCGAGGGCATATGCTTCTCTTACTGCATCCTCCATCTTTTCCCTGTTATCAGAAAAACTATCAATACCTGCTTTAATTCCTGCTGCCACAGTCTGTGCATCCGTGCCAAAATACTCATGCTGGTTTACCGTCTGAAGCACATCACCACCGTCCGTCACCACATGATGAAGTCCCCACCTGTCTTTTGCATAATCCTTAATATCACGCATAACCATACATGGTACACCGTTTATCTCGTTGTATGCCGTCATCATAGCTTCCGCACCATGCTCTTTTATAATTCTTCTGAAAGGCTCATGATAATATTCGTGTTTATTTCTTGGATCTATTGACGAGGAAGTAAATGTCCTGTCCTCCTCAACATTATTTGCATAAAAATGTTTTAAGGTCGCAGCACATCTCAGATAGAAATCGTCATCTCCCTGCATTCCCTCAACATATGCACCTGCAAGTCTCCCTGTCAGATAAGGGTCTTCTCCATATGCCTCCTCATTTCTTCCCCACCTCGGATCACGCTCCATATCAACCGTAGGTGCCCACACCGAAAGACTTCCGTTCTTTCCTGCAGCAAAAAGACCTCTTGTTTCAATTCCAACTACTTCGCCCGACTTTTTAAGCATATCCTCGTCCCACGACCGGCTCATTCCTATGGGATTAGGAAAAATTGTTGTAAAATCAGGCTCACGCAAATCCCCTCCCTGGTCGTGTCTCGCCTGCACTCCGTGTGCTCCCTCGCCGCCTATATTGAACGCCCTGATACCAAGTCTGTCAATATCAGGATTAGCATTGCTCATACAGCTTATCTTCTCATCTAAAGTAAGGCTGTTAATTAAAAAATCAAGTCTTTTTTCTATATTAAGTTCATTGTCCCACAAAGGATTTTTTATCTTTTTATTAGACATATCAATCTCCATTCTCAAAATATAATTCGTTAGTTTTGTCTATATTGCAAACCGACATTTAATGTGCATCTATCACTTTCAGTTCTTAATGCAGTCATTTTACACTTTTATACCATAATTTTTTATAAAATATTACCCCAAATATTCCCCAAAAATACACCATTTATCGGTTTATGTGTTTTTCATAAAAAAACAATAGAGGAACCGGGTTATTTCCGATTCCTCTAAAAAATATGCCCTTGAGCCGCGTAGGTATTCAAGGTACTTTCAATTATAGTATATGCTAATTAATCTTTTTAATTAGCATATACATTATAAATAATTGTAGCAAATCTGTCAATATTAAATAACAAATAAAGTTTACTTTGAATTTATATTTTTTTCAATCTTTTCCAATTATTGGGCATTCCCATAATTCTTTGGATTTTTTTTACAGTTATAGTCGACAGATTTGAGGTCAATTCATCAAACAATCCCTCTATCTGTCTATGATATATTTGATATCGACTATCAGGCAATAACATTTTTAAAGCTACCATTACTGCAAAATAATCATTTTTTCTTAAATTTGTGCCAAAATATGAAAAATATCTATTATTACATAAATTAACATATGATAAATATGAATACAACCGTTCATCATGTGCACACCTATTTCTGATTGATGCCAGAAAAAACAAACAGCTTGCCAATTTATTCTCCCTCACTCCCCATTTTAATCTGCGAGCAACATCCTCTCTTTCCTGTTGTATCATATTAGAATAGAATTTACTTATATCTCCCATAGACAGTGCATTTACTAAAACCCATAATGGAAGATAACTTTTCTCCCTTACATAATGCGACACCGACAAATCTTTGTTACAATTAAGTGAAATCTTCTTATATAAGTTACTAAGTAAAATACATACTTGATTATACTTGTCAGCTCCGATTGTATCAAAATTTTCAATTTTAAGATAATTTTTATGACCATGTATCTTTGAAAAACAATAAGCAACCAATGCCTTAACCTGCTTTTCTATCTCAAGTATATACTCTAATGTTACTATTCTCAATTTACGGTCAAATTCATATAAAGCATATATTTCTTCTAAAGTTGTTCCTGCTATATACTTTTCACCGCTAACATTCTGTTGCAAAAACGGTTGCTTATATCCATTTATCAAATTATAATAATTTACACTTCTTATAACTTGTTTAGCCCACCGTTTATTTCTAATAATAACTCCACGACTTTTCAAAATCCCTATTTGTGTTCTGGTATCTCTAAAAATTTTCTCCACCATGTCAATCTCCTTCCCCAACTCATTCAAGTAACAAACAATTTATAATAACATTAACATAATTTTGTATCATTAACAACTATGTTAAACTATTGTCAATCTTCATCTCCTCATTTCTTCTATAAAAAAACTTACTTTCTGCTTATAATATTTTCATTCTTTTCTAATTATATTTTAAAGTTACTTTTACTTTAGCAGCCTTTGTTGCATAATTTCCCATCAATTTGACTTTGCACCCCCTCTTGCCTTATAATATTTCCATTGCAATCAAAAAGGAGGACATTATGAAATTATCTAAAAAAATAGTATCTTTACTTACTGTTACCGCACTGGCAGCAAGTCTTACAGCCTGCGGAAGTTCAAATGGCAAATCAGGTTCTGACAGTTCAGGCAAAAAAACATACAAAATCGGCATCTGTCAGCTTGTGGAGCATAATGCTCTTGATGCCGCAACTAAGGGCTTTAAGAAAGCACTTACGGACAAGCTTGGAAAAGACAATGTTGAATTTGACGAACAGAACGCACAGGGCGAGTCAACTAACTGCTCTACAATCTGCAACGGTTTCGTCACAAACGGAGTAGATCTTATCATGGCAAACGCAACAGGTGCTTTACAGGCTGCTGTTTCAGCAACAAATGAAATTCCAATCGTAGGCACTTCTGTTACTGATTACGGTACTGCACTTAACATCAAAGACTGGAAAGGTACATCCGGTACAAATGTCACAGGAACTGCCGACCTTGCTCCTATCGATAAGCAGGAGGACATGATTCTTGAAATCAAACCTGATGTCAAAAAAGTCGGTATTCTTTTCTGTTCATCTGAACCAAACTCAGCATATCAGGCTAAACTTATGGAAGATGAACTTAAGAAAGATAAAATCGAATATAAAGAATATACTGCATCTGACTCAAACGAGATTCAGTCTGTTACTCAGACAGCCTGTTCCGAAGTTGATGCTATCTACATTCCAACAGACAACACTATGGCTTCTGGTATTGAAACTGTCAAAAATGTTGTTATTCCTGCCGGCATTCCTGTATTTGCAGGCGAAAAAGGAATTTGTGAAGCCGGAGTCACAGCTCTTTCCATCAGTTACTACAACCTTGGTTACCAGACAGGTGAAATGGCTTATAAAATTCTTAAAGAGGGTGCTGATCCCGGAAAAATGGCTATCGAGACAGACAAAAATCCGACAAAACTTTACAACAAAGAAAACTGCGACACTTTAGGAATTAAGATTCCGGACGGATATACAGAAATGAATGATGCCAAATAATCACACTTCCTAAAATGTGTTTTATAAAACAATTTACCCCCATAAGCTTACATCAAAATATAAGTTTATGGGGGTATTTTTTATTACTCTTCCTGCAATGCCATCATCATCGCCGGTATTATCTGCTTCTTTCTGGATACCGTATTTTTAAGAATTATCGTTTCTGTATCTTTCGGCAAATGAAATGCCTCAAGTGCAAGTTCTCTTGCACCACTTCCATAATATAAAAGCTCTGTACTTGCCTGTAATATATCAGTAAGCATAAAAAACAGCATTGATACTTCATGAGCTGCCATTGCTTTTTGCATATATGGTATGAGTTTTTCTTTTATTGCTGTTAGTTCCCTGCCAGTCATCGCTGTTATCTGACCTACGCCAAATGTCTGCTCTCCCACAACAAATTTTTTGAAATCCTGATAAAATATCTCTTCCGGAGATTTTGATGACAAATCACTTCCTGCCGCAAACATTTCCATAGCATAATCTTGTGTTTTTATTCCTGCTATAGCTGCAAGTTCTTCTGCTGCCGCCTTGTCTGTCTCAGTGCAGGTAGGTGACCTGTAGACAAGCGTATCTGACAATATCGCTGAACATAGAAGTCCCGCAATTTCAGGTGTCACATCCACCTTATTTTCTTTATACATCTGATATATGATAGTAGCTGTACATCCAAGCGGCTGATTTCTGAAGAATACCGGACCCATTGTTTCGATACTTCCTATTCGATGATGGTCTATTATCTCTAAAAGTTCAGCATCTTCTATACCATCTACTGCCTGTGACGGCTCATTGTGATCCACAAGAATAAGCTTTTTCTTTCTCGCACCAAGAAGTCTTCGTCTGGAAATCATCCCAAAGTATCTGCCATTCCAATCAAGTATTGGAAAATCCCTGTATCTTTTTTTTGCCATAACATCTCGTATATCATCAAGAAATTCACCAAGTCCAAAGGTTATAAGATTTTCACTTTTCATAAAAAACCTTATTGGTATGCTCTGATTAATAAGTCTTGATGCCGTAAATGTATCATATGGTGTCTTAATTATAAAACAGCCCTTGTCCTGTGCAAGTTTTGTTATCGTAAACGATACCGGAGCACCATCGCAGACTATTATACATTTTGCACCCATCTCAATGGCACAGAGCTGCGATTCATACCTGTTTCCCAAAATCACTATATCTCCTTTTTCAATATAGCTTTCCATAAGATCCGGATTTGCTGCTGCAATAAGACATTTACCTGATTTTATCGTCTCATCAGGCTCTCCTGATATCATCTCTCCATCAAGTGTCTCAACAATATTCCTAAATGGAGTTCCCGCATTTGCAATAATACGGCTGTCGTAAACATCCATGTATGATTTTGCTATATCCTCGATTGTGATAAGTCCCTTTAAAAACTCGTTTTCATCTACTATCGGAAGTGTCTGAAGTGCATCTTCCCTCATAAGTTCCCACGCTTTTTTTAATGAAATATCTTCACCGACACCTTTTACGCGTCCCACATCAATGTCGATAACCTGAGGTCTTACATCATTCATATAATCAGGTGGAAGTATTCCAAATCGCTTAAGTACAAATCTTGTCTCTGCATTTATCTGACCTGCTCTCTTAGCAACATAGTTTTCACCGGTCACCTCTCTCTTAAGCCTCGCATAAGCGATGGCTGAACAAATAGAATCCGTGTCTGGATTTATATGTCCTATGACATTTACTACTTTCTCTGAACCAAGCGGCATACAATCCCCGCCTCCTTTTCTGACTTATATGTAACTAAACCGTGCACCGATAATACAACATATTATTATATTTTGCAATCAACTTAATCCAAATCTTCTGCCGTATATCTGTTTATATCTATTACATATTTGAATTTTTTTGCAAGTGCAGGTGCAAACCTGAACATCTGGTCAAGTGTATTTCCCTCATCTGCAAGTATTACAATAAAATCTCCATAAAATTCATCCATAAGCTCAAAAATCTTTGTGATAGTAGGAAAATAAAGATCTGCAGCACCATCTACAAGCAGGCAGCTTCCTTTAAGCTGATCCCGGCAGGCATCAAAATCCATTTGATTTAACTGCTTAGCCTGAATACAGCCTATTCTTCCTTTGCTCAAAAAACCATTTGCCTTAAGCACCTTTACGATTTTTTTAGAAACTGCTATTATCTTATCTGTGTCCTCTCCAATCAAAACAAAATGTGATGGATCTTTCTCTCCGTTTATAAGTGTCAGCACATCCTTAAATGTCTTATGTAATGCCCTAGTTGTAGGTAATTCATCTTCCGGTGTTGAATAATCATCCATGTTTGTCTCCTCCTTCTTTAGTTCACTTGTATTTATTCCAAATAATTTAGCTGCTTTTTCTAATTTTATCTCTGTTTCAGACTTTACTTCATTATTAACACCAGGCTGCACCTCTGATTTATTTTCATCATTCTTTTGAATACACTCTGATTTTCCATTAATGTTTATTTCCGGCTCTGCTCCGTTGTCTAACACAAATCTTGTATCAGATTTTTCACTATATTCTACATTCTTTTTAACACTTTCATCTGACAGACTATCATTATCCTGCTGCATTTCCATCTCACGCACTTTGCTTACGGTCTCATTTATAGGTTTCGTGTGTCCCCAGTCATCAGCAACCGAATCAATAATGCGTCTTTTCTTTTTCTCTCCAAAAATATTGCCTGTTATATCCTTTATATCGTTTTTTATTTCTTCCAAATCGGCCGGAGCCATCGCATCCTGTCTTGAAATAACAGCATTTTCTTCTGACTCTTGAATATCTTCCGGAATTTCTGACGATGCAGCTTCACCATTTTCTGTATTTTGCTGAATCAAATCATCATTTCCATTATCAATGTCATCTTCCATCACAACAGAATGAACTTTCAACTGTTCCCTGCGCTCTGCCTCGTATATGGCGGATATTTCCTTTGAAAGATCCTGTGTAATACCCGTGCCCGACTGTGAATGATGCTCGTACGGAGCCTTTTCCTCCGCATATGCCTGTTTCTTTTCCATCTGCTGATTTCTGTTTTTTTTATGCGGCTGCTTTTTATTTTCATCTACAGAATCTTCTCCATACTCAGACTGCTCACTCGTATGCTGCTCTTTTGCGGTCTGATGCTTCCAACGCCCCGACAATTTCTGAAGACCATCTATGGCTTTTCTTGCCATCTGTGCACCATCGAACTCTTCTTCCTCATCTTCTCCATAATCATATAATTCATTTTCATACTCAGACTGCTCATCATTATAAGACTGTTCTAATATTTCTGAATTTAGCAAAGCATCATATTCTTCTTTTGTAAGACTTTCCATTTTATCCCCGGAGCTTTTCTCTAAATTATTATCCCCATCCATATTTAGCAATTCATCTACAGCCTCGTCTCTGCCGTACTCTGAACTTTCGTCCTCATCCTCATAATAATCGGCAAATGTATCATCAAATTTATCCTCATCATCCTCAAAGGTTGTTTTTAATGCCTTTTTAACCTTATTTCCGATTGAATTTTCACGCCTTTGTATCACACTCTCAGATTCCACATATTCACTAAGGTCCGGAAGCGAGCCGGTATCCTCAGGGTTTGGCACTTCTTTTTCTATTGTATAATCTCTATCGTCAACATAAGCAATCTGTTCATCATCATCTATACTGGCAATAAGTCGTTTTGCCCTTTCCACTATCTCACCTTTGCCAAACCAGAGTTTTATATCCTCGCACTCACTTCTGCACTCTTCAAATCTTCCTGCTTTAAAATAAAGTTTTGCAAGTTCGTATGCCCATTCTTCTATATACTCCTCTTCTTTTAATGATTCAAGAATACCGATAAGCTGTCCGACTGATGCCCCTGAAGCTTTATCTATACGATACCGTAAAATAAGTGAATCTCGCTGGCTCGAACTCATTGCCACAAATTCCTGATAATATCCCTCCGCTTCATCTAATGCATTTGTTCTTATGGCAAGATAAATAAGTCTGTATAAAACTCGTCTTGTGCGGCTTTTCTTATATATTCTTAAATAAGTATTTTTTGCAGCATCAAATTGTTCTGTTTTTGTATAAACCTCAGCAATAGCACTGAGATCACTTATACCTTTTACCTGACGCATATCAAGCGTCTTTACAACCGCAAGTGCTTTTTTATATTTACGCACCTCTATCAAATGATGAATCTGTGCGATTCTTATCGTCAATTCATATTGTCTCATCTTACTCCTCCAATAACCTGTAATAAAGATTCTCTCTTCTGTCCTTACCTATCGCAAATTTATTTCTGAGCTCCCACGCTCTGTCATCAATATCACATATAAGCATACCCTCTCTGCCTGACAGTTGTCCAAGAATATTTCCGATAGAATCTATAGCCATGCTGTCACCGCTGTAGCCAAGTCCGTCCCTGACACCAAAGCTGTTGACCCCTACAATATATGACTGCGTCTCTATTGCCCTTGCCCTGAGAAGAGTCTGCCAATGAATACTCCTTGTCTCCGGCCACTGTGCGATTACAAACATCACATCAGACTTTTTTGCTGCCGCCTGAAATACTTCCGGAAATCTCAGGTCATAGCATACAAACAAGCTTATATTATGCCCTTTAAACGAGAAAGAAACTAATTTTTCACCGCCCTCATATACCCGACTTTCGCCACCATATGTAAACGGGTGTATCTTTTCATATTCTGCGATTAATTTTCCCTCTCTGTCCGTAACCGAAAATATATTTTTCCCTTTTCCGCCTTTTTTGTCAGGAAGTGATGCCCATCCAAAACCTATGGCAATATTGTATTTTTTTGACAAAGTGCTCATACATGAAACCGTCTCTGAACAATCTCTCTTTTCTCCTATTTTCTCAAGATTCATAGAAAATCCGGTGAAACTCATTTCAGGAAAAATTATGATATCTGCCTTTGATTTTGCAGCTTCACTTACCATCTTTTCTGCCTTTTGTATAGATGCTTTTTTATCTTCCCATACCATATCTGTCTGTGCAAGTGCAACTCTCATAAGACATTCCTCCCGTTTTTATCTGTCAAACACCCTGATGCTATACCTATATATTTTATAATATATTTACCAAAACAACAAAATCTCAATTTAATTATACCTTGAAAACTCTTATAAAACAAGTATAGCAGTTCGTATTTTTAAAGTGACATGATATATCCTGTGTGCTATAATTACTCTAAAATCCAGATGTTTCGCATCTTTATAAAAGACAAAAAACCAATTATATTTTAGGAGGATAATAAATCATGAAAATTCAATCGGTTAAAGATGATGCTTTTAAGCCTTACGGACGAATCGTAGATGGTTACGATTACAAACTTCTTTTAGAAAGACTTGAGAGCGAAACTGAAAAACCTGCTGATGGAGTAATCTATGAGCCTACCTGTGAAGCACTTGAAGATACACCTGCTTTTGCACAGCTCCGTGACAACTGCTACGGTGGTATGCCTATTGAAATCGGCTATTGCAATGGCACAAACACAAAATTAAACTGTTTTGAGTATCACAGAGACAACGAGATAAATATTGCAGCTGATGATGCAATTCTCCTCGTTGCCAAGCTTCAGGACGTTGAGAATGGAATAATCGATTCAAGCAAAACAGAAGCTTTCTTATGTCCTAAGGGAACTGCCGTTGAAGTTTACTCAACAACGCTTCACTATGCACCTTGCAGTGCAAAAAAAGGCGAGGGATTCAGGGTTGCCATTGTACTCCCAAGAGAAACTAACTTTGATATGCCAAATATCACAAAAGCAAATTCCGAAGATGCTTACCTTTGGGCAAAAAACAAATGGCTTATCGCGCACAAAGATACGGCAGAAGCTAAAGCCGGTGCTCATGTCGGCATCACCGGAGAAAACATTGATATTGCTGACTTGATTTAACTTATATTCTAATATGATGATGTTGGGGTCAAAAGGTACTTTACCCCCAACTAATGCCACGGATTGCTTCATTGCTGTACAATTTTCGCAATCCTTACTGCATCACGATATAAATTTCAAATGGAGATTTACATATGAATTTACCTGAAGAATTTACCAGACGAATGAAATTGCTGCTTGAACCGGAGGATTTTAAAGCATTTATTGAGAGCTATTCAGATGACAAATCCTACGGACTTCGCATAAATCCGTTAAAGATAGAGTCTCAGGAAACATTACCCTTCTTTTTAAGTCCTGTTCCCTGGGCTAAAGAAGGGTTTTACGCTGTTTCTGAGGAAAAACCCGGCAGACACGCACTGCATGAAGCCGGTGCTTACTATATACAGGAACCAAGTGCAATGGCTGTTGCCGCACTTCTCGCAGAGCCTAAGGCACTTAATGTCAGGCAGACATTTCTTAATAATGATAATAAAAACACACCAGATGATAATGCAACTATTTTTACAGAAGGCACCCCTCCAAAAGTTTGTGACCTCTGTGCCGCACCGGGCGGTAAATCGACACAGATTGCCGGTATGCTGGGCAATAAAGGGCTTCTCGTCTCAAACGAGATTTTCCCACAGCGTGCTAAAATCCTTTCGCAGAATATCGAAAGACTCGGTGTCCCAAATGCTGTTGTATGCAATGAGACACCTGAAAACATGGCAAAATTCTTTCCATGCTTTTTTGATAAGATTGTGGTTGATGCTCCATGCTCAGGTGAAGGAATGTTCAGAAAAGACGAAACGGCAATAAAAGAATGGACTCCTGAAAATGTCACTTTATGTGCTGAAAGACAAAAGTCAATACTTACAGAAGCAGAGAAAATGCTTAAACCCGGAGGAGTTCTGGTATATTCCACCTGTACTTTTGCACCTGCTGAGGACGAAGAAATTCTTCTTTGGTTTTTACGCACATATCCTGATTTTCATGTCGAAGATTATCACGACATACTCAGTCTTGATATTTCTGACGGAAATCCCGATTTTATATCTGACGAAATGAAGCCGCTTTCTGACAACGAGATACAGTCAATACACGGTTCGCTAAGATTATGGCCGCACAAAGTCAGGGGCGAAGGACATTTTGCCGTAAGATTAAAGAAACAGGATGGAGAGCCTCCGATTCAGAAGAAGAAAAAGAAATCTTCCGGAAAAAATATCCTTTCTAAAAGTGAGCGAAAACAATTTATTGATTTTATCTCGGAATTTGTTTCTGAAACAAATGATTATGAGGACAAACGCTATGAATATTTCGGCGATGAACTTTATATGGTGCCGGAACAGATGCCGGAACTTAAAGGCATAAAACTCGTAAGAGCAGGACTTCATATTGCAACCAAGAAAAAGAACCGCTTCGAGCCTGCACACGCATTTGCAAAATATCTTAAACCAGACGATGTAAAACAGTATTACGAATGTTCATTAGAAGAAGCCGAAAAATATCTGCATGGTGATGTTTTACAAACTTCCGATGAGAGACTTTCCACTTCTAAGGGTTTTATCCTTGTATGTTACAATGGTCTTTCTCTCGGATGGGGCAAGATTACAAACGGAACGATAAAAAATCACTATCCGAAAGGACTTAGGATAAATTACTGATATATATAATATAGTGACCATCCGCAAAATAATATACATAAATTATCAGACACAAAACACGGCAGATGCAAAGCATCCGGTTTTTGGAATTATCATCACAAAAAATGCAGCAGGTTTTCAATCAACCTACTGCATTTGCTGTTTCATATGCTTTTTTATAACTCAGTACACGGTTTACATATGTCTTACAATATGAAGGAACTCCGCCGTACCTCTTAACTGCACCGCTTCCGGCATTGTATGCAGCAAGTGCATACCTGACATTTCCGTTAAATTTCTTCAAATGGGCTGCTATAAGCTTTGCCCCTCCCATTATATTCTGCTCGGCATCGTAAGGATTTTTGACTCCAAGCTCCTTAGCTGTAGATGGCATAAGCTGCATAACGCCTACTGCCCCGGCACTTGATACATCATTTGGATTAAAATCAGACTCGGCTTTCGCAACCGCTTTAAGCAGACTCTCCGACACTCCGTACTTCTTTGCAGCCTTTTTAAATATGGCATCATACTTTGTCTTTTTCATCGAGTCAACGGTTGTAGTATTTGAACTCTTACTTGTCGATGATGTTTTTGTATTGTCATCATCTGCCACATCCGTATATGTATATGTCTCTCCGGTCGTAGCATTTGTGTATAATATCTTATTGCCCGAAGCCGTGTCCGTACCCTGCGTGGCACTGTTTTTTGACGATGACTCCGTATCTGTCTTATCACTATTTTCCTGTACTTTGTCAGACGCATCAGCTTTCTTTTCGCTTGACTTAAGTACAGTGCTAAAACTCTCAATCCCACTGTGACGCTTAACTCCATCATTTTTAAAGGTCGTCAATGGTTTAATCTTTAATCCTTCAACTCCGCTTATCAATTTTCTCCCCCTGTATTTCAAACAGTCTGTCTAAAGTAATATCATCTTTTACACTCTCGATACGCTCCGGCTTTATATCTACACCAAAAACGCTCGCTGTTTTTATTTTAGCATTTTTTGTGCTGCTTTTCAACGAAACTTTTGAAACTCCTATCATATCCGGTTTTCTGTATATATCTTTTTCAAACACAACAGCTTTTTTTAAGGGAATCGTTGTCGCTTTTTTCCCATTTACAGGTCTTTTAAACAAGCAATCTCCCCCTTTCACCAAACAGATATTCACGATACACTCTTCCGCTTCCCTGATAGTGTTAATATATTTATTGCCGGGTACATATAAATGCCCCCGGCAACTTAACATCATTACTTATTTACTGTGTGACAGGCAACTGATACTGCAATTTGCTGCATTGCTATCTGCTCCTGCATCATACCTACAATACAATATGTATAAATATGCCTTATTTTAAGCATCAGTCCTTAACCGTAATCTTTTCAATAACAGGCTGATTTTCCTTTTCAACCGTGCCGTTTGAATCTGTGACCGGAGTATCCTTGCATATCTTGTCCACTATATCCATCCCACTTGTAACTTTTCCAAATCCGGCATACTGACCGTCAAGATATGTGCTGTCTGACTGTACGATAAAGAACTGTGAGCTTGCACTGTCATTTTCAGATGAGCGTGCCATAGAGATAGTTCCTCTCACATGAGATATATTATTCTCAACACCATTATCACTAAACTCACCTTTAATAGTTTCATCAGAACCGCCTGTTCCATCTCCGCTCGGATCGCCACCCTGAATCATAAATCCATCTATGATACGGTGAAATGTAAGACCATCATAAAAACCTTTCTTAGCAAGATTTACAAAGTTCGTAACCGATATAGGTGCTGTATCTGCATCAAGTTCAACTTTAATATTTCCATATTTCTTAACTTTTATAACAACATGATGCTTGCCTGAAAGCTGCTTTGTATCATCTGACGAAGAAATATCCGAGCCTGCATCTGTACTTTCTGTGCTCTCAGGAACTGCTGTTTCCTCCTGCTTTGCACTCTCTGAAGATGATGTACCTGAATTTGCATTTGATGATGTGTTACTCTTTTTAGAACCACATCCTGCAAACATACATACCACAAGTGCCATAATTGCTATAATACTAAAATATCTTTTCATGTTTCCTCTTTCCCATACGCACAATCACGGTAACGCACTCAACCTTGCTACCATTCACACTTGCAATGCCTCTATCAGCTATACAATCATCTTTTTTCACTCAACAGGCATATTTTTCGTTGCAAAACTTACTCTGAAATCTCGGCAGCCGAAACGCTGCTTTTAAATGAACAGCTTCCTTTTGATGAAACATTTGCCCTGACAACATTGGCAACTCCAAGAGCAATCACTAGAATTGTAAGACCTACCATAACTCTGCGTAACATTGTTTTTTCCATAAAATATGTACCTCCCATTTCGTTTTTCCCTTTATACGTTTGTCTTTGTAAGCATGGCTGAAAAACTGTCATCAGTTATACTCACAATATCATTATACTATGCATTTAACATTTTTGCAACAATTTTAATATATTGTAAGATTTTTGTAAGAAATGGGTTCGTATAAGTAAAAAGCCTGTTTTTATGCTTGATTTACTTTAGAACCTTGAAATATATTAACATATTTTTTCAATATTTCGGCTTACTTGTAAAAATTTACATTGTTTTTGTAACATTTTACACTGATAATCACTTTCTTATTTTATGCTTCATCTTATAAGACAGAAATTATTGCAAATTGTTGCAAAATACTTAATTTACTATAAAATCCTTCCAAATAGGCAACTACACTTTCTGCACAATTACCTGTTCTGTAAACTTTATTTTTCTATCAATTTATAAATATTTTCTCCATCCTTATTCTGCACTGAAAAATCACAATTATCGCAAGTTATCCGTTTAAACTTTTTATACTTTCCTAAATCAAATGAAAATCCCAGATTTTGAGCATCACCAAATAACTGATATACAACTTTATTTTTTTCTGTAAACACCACATATATCGTACTATCATTATTATCTTGAATTTCATCCGATTTTATTGAAATTATTTTTTCAATTTCCTCTTTACTTACATATGGCGAAATAAAATAAGCATAGTCCCACTTAAAGTCAGTAAGTTCCGTCAGTTTTACTTTGGAAACTTCCTTTTGTTCTGATAATTTTGCTTCAAATTTCTCATTATTTCCCGAACACGCTGAAAACACTAATGTAATAATACATAATGTTATAACCAATAACTTTTTCATATACTTTCTCCTAATCATGCAACCAATAAATATCTAATTTTTTATTTAACTGTTAAAAGAAACACCCCAGCCAAAATTACCACACCGATTATAAGCATAATTATCCCAATATTTCTCCACATATTTGGAATAATAAATATCAACCCTAAAATTATAAACAAAACTGATATTATTCCCAACAATAATATTACTGTTTGTTTTTTCCCAACTTTTCTAAGTCCGATTATGGCAATAAACAAAATCAAAATGGCGAAAAAAGTCACTATGACAGAAAGAAAATTCATATAATCATCACCTCACATAAATTAAAAATATTTAACATCCAAATTGCTTTCTTACTTATTACTATAAAAACTTAAATCTGATGAATATACACTGAAACTTTTAAGGTGCAAATAAATTTATAAAATTGTTTTATTTATCAATTTATTTACACCCACTTTACAGTTAAAAAAGTTTATTTTGTCAATTATTGTCAAACACTTTATAAGCAATCTTATTTTTCTTCGCCCATTTCACCGCTTTTGAACCTGAGACAGTATAAAGTTTTCCTAAAAACAAATGTTTTTTATTCCATCCCTCAACAACAGTATTTTTTCCTTTCACAATCATCTTATCAATTTTCAACTTATCATTTTCTGAATATTTTGTAACTGTATCTTTCACAACAAGTTTTTTTACATTTTTACCGACATAAACCGTGCCGATTTTTAACTTTTTGCACTCTGAAATATCATAATTTTTCTTTTTGTTTTCAAGCTTCAACAATTTAATGCCTGTCTTTCCAAATTCTTCATCCAAACTGACAACATACATGCCTACCGTAACTTTGTCAATCATTCCACATTTTGAAAAAGACTCTTTTCCCGGTAATGTTTTTTCAGGAAGATTTACCTCATGTAATGACCTACATCCTTCAAATGATTTTTCATATAAATACAACTTTGTACTTCTCTTATCAATCTTTACTGTTTTTAAATTCTTACTGTTTTTAAAGGCTGAAATTCCAACAAACCGTATTTGAGACGGAATCGTAATTTCTGTTACTTTTGCAGATGATTTTGGCAGAACTGACAACGCTTCACTGCCTAAATCATCAAAAACATACCTAAGCTTCGAGATTTTTAATTCAAGAGGTACTATATCAGAACGACCAATTCCCACCACTTTATAACCGTCTATCTCTTTAGGTATAACAACCTTTCCTTTCGCATTTTTAATCTTTCTTATTGTTATCATCTTTTTTCTTCCGATAAAATATGATACTCATAATCTCCGCTTGTCTTTATCTTTGAACTGTCACTCCAAAAATCTGCACTTTCCCATATAGGTGCCATAGTTGCCGTCGGTGTAAAATCTGCTTTTAATTTTTCATCTAGCATCTGTCCCGCACACACCAGTAAACCGATAGCCGATGTCATTATAAATGTAAATATTCTTTTTTTCATATCATTCATCCCCCCTGCTTTATACTGTAATATTTTAATAAAATCATCTTATTATGTCATTTCAAAATTTTTGGTTTTCAACGGATTCCATGGATTGCCTTTGCTTCTGACCCTTGTATCATTTTATCTGCTTAACAATCTTTTTTTCAGCCATAACTTTATAAGCAATCTTATTTTTCTTCGCCCATTTCACCGCTTTTGAACCTGAAACAGTATAAATCTTTCCTAAAAACAGATGTTTTTTATTCCATCCCTCAATAGCCGTATTCTTACCTTCGACAAGCAATTTATCAATCTCAAATATTTCCCAATTACGATATTTTTTATCCGACTCTTTCAATATTAGCTTTTTAACATTTTTGCCCAAATAAATCGTGCCAATCTTTCCATTTGTATATCGTGAAATATCATAGATTTTCTTTTTGTTTTCAAACCTTAACACTTTGATATTTGTCCCACTAAATACACAATCACTGTCATCCGCATTCGTTGACATAGATATTCCCATTGTCACTTCATCAATCGTGCCACAACACGAAAACACATCACCATCAGTACATACCTTTTCCGGCAAATTCACGCTTTCTAACTTGTTGCAATCCAAAAATGCCTCACCATATAAATATAAATTCACATCTCTTTTATTGATTTTTACCTTTTTCAGACTATTGCAATTTTCAAAGGCACAAATCCCAACAAACTGAATATATTTCGGTATAATGATTTCCGTCACTCCACCGGATGACTCAGGCAGAACCGACATTTCTTCAAGTCCAAAATCCGAATACTCATATTCAGACTCGGCTATTCCCAACCGGCTCGGCAGTCTGTCCGACCGACCAATTCCAACTACCTTATAACCGTCTATTTCTTCAGGAATTTCCAGCTTACCATTTGCATTTTCAATTTTTCTAATCGTTATCAGCTTTTTCTCTTCCGACAAAATGTGATACTTGTAATCACCATTTGTCTTTATCCTTGTGCTGTCACACCAAAAATCCTCCCGCTCTCCACCAGATGGTGTTTGTGTCGGTAACGGTGCAGCATTCTGAATTACATATGCTTTTTGCATCTGTGCCTTTACTGTTCTGCACAACATTTGTCCGCCGCCGCAAACCGTAACCAGCATGGCTGTTGCCATTATCAACGCTAATACTCTTTTTTTCATACGCAAATTCCTCCCTAATTTCATTATATACTCTCGGTATCTTCTCAAAACGAGTCATTTCGGCTGCATTTCCGATATACTGTTTCCATTTTCACTGCGAAAATGTCATTGTATATCAAAAATTCATCTCGAAATTCTTCGTTCAGAAGATTTCGAGAGTACATGTATTTTTATATTGTCTCACTTCCTTTTACTGTTGCCTACAATATATATAACAGTAAAAATTGAGATTTGTTGCGGAAATTTTTTCTAAAAATAATTACAGACAACTGCACTTTATAGCACAATCACCTGTTTTACAAACTTTATTTTTCTATCAATATAAACATTTTCTTCATTTCTATTCTACATCGAAAATTACAATCAATAATATATACTTTGTTCATAACTATAACCACTTAATGTTTTACCATCTCTTAAATCTGTATACCGACATATAATAGATCCCTTTTTAGGATCATAAACTTTAACCTTGCCATTTGAATCATATCCGTATAGTAATATAGCATGTCCTCCATAAAGTGGATTCTGCATTGCCATAATTACCCCACCTCCTTTATTTATTTTTTCTTTAAGTGTCTTAAATGACAATCTTGCAAACTTATATGATGATTTGCATGATACATTAAAAATTTTTACTGCCTTTGATGTTTCCCGCAAACTACCCGTCTCATTTTTTATACTTCCCTTAATAATTTGTACCACATTACTTTGTGATTTAACCACATTAACTTTACTGACTTTTGTCACTGCCATATTTCTCGCACTAGCCACCCAACACCAATTCGTTCTTTCTTGCTTTTGAAATCCTGTTGTAATCGTCGTATAAATCCATGAAGCCTTTGCATTTATTGGATTTGTTATATTCAAAGAAATAAATGCACAAATTAATATTATACTCAATTTTCTTAATCTAATTTTCATATTTCCTCCTTATTATAAATTTAATTACGAAAAGCACTCCCACAGCTAAAACAATCGAAATAATCATAATCGTAATATGCCCTGAAAAGAAATCTCTTGATTTATCTTTTTCCTCAACTTTTTTCTTTTTAGGCAACAGACTTCCTCCCAAGTTCTGTTGCGTTTTATTTTCTTTTACTATCTGTTTTAACTCCTGTTCACTATACTCCTCATACTCATTTTCCATATTCGATATAAACTCTGAGACTGTATAAAGTTTTCCTTCTTCCTCACCAATATCATTTAATGTTATTGCACTTTCCGACTGGTATGGTATAACTTTTTCTTTTCCATCTTCCTGCCTTATATATATAAGATTTATATCATAAAACGGTATCGAGATATTCCTTACCTCAGTTATATACACACCTGATAATTCTTTTTTAATCTTATCTTTTATTTCATCTGCCGTATCAGCAACATAATTGTCATCATTACCAAAATACTGTCCATAGACATGATAACCGTCTTTTTCTTTTTGCAATAAAATCGTCGCATCTTCACCTGTCATCGTTTTTGCCGGTATGTACCATCTGTCGCTCCACTTAATAAGACCTGACAAACTGTTATTATTTTTATGATAGTCTGCAATCATTGTCATGTCAGATGACAATGTCCACATTGGAACTGCATTGTTTATATCATATGACTTAATTGTTGTAGCTTTTTCTTCTTCACTTACATCTTTATCATTAAATGTAATCTCTTTTTTTAACACAGCAGTTGCCCCGTCTGCCATTTGCTTTTGCAAACCAGTCCACTCTTTTTCCCATTCGTACGCATTTATATCTGCCGCTTTCGCCTCACACTCCATAATTTTTAATGCACAGTCTCCAAAATAATCTGTCACAAAAATTGTTATCCCCATACCAAATATAAATGCCATAATAACTACTGTACAATAATTTTTAAATCCTTTTATAATCATTTCATTCTCCTACCATCGTATTAATTTTTGCTAAGTGTTATTTTTATAATGTTATTATCAAAATGTACTTTGCCATACAACAAGTCATCTTTTTAACTTTTTATTTATCTGGTGAAACTTTTGCGATGCAGATAAACTTCAAAGCGTCACCGACCGCATCCTGCTGCAACCGGTGACACTTTATCACACTAACCTACACGCACAATTTTAACTCCTGCTCCCTCTCTCTTTGTCATCTTTGTTACTTTGCATTTCTTTGATACTTTAACTTTTTTTAGACTTGCTGAATCTCTCGGACTTATCACTATGCTTTTAACACTTCTTGGAACCGTAAGTTCTGTCAGGTATCTTGTATAGACAAAAGCATTGTCATTAACGGTTTTTGTACCTTTTAAAATTTTATAACTTCCTTTTTTGGCAGGCGGATAATACTCTAACTGCCCCGTTTTTTTTGCATACAGTACACCGTCTACTGCCTTGAAATATTTATTTCCTTTTGCAACTTTTACACAGCTAAGGTTCATATCGGCTTTGGTTATCTCTGCCGTTCCAGCCCAATCAAGATAATCCTCAACATATCTGAATGTCATAGCCGGAAACTCTTTCAATGTAGCAGGAAGTGTATATGTTGTTTTATATGTTGGAAAAACCATTATATTAGTAACATCCTTATCATACACAACATTATCCTTGACTGTAAAATATTTGTTTCCTTTCTCAACTTCTATTTTTTCAAATTTGTTAAGTGTTATTCCACCATAGAATTCTTCTGTTTCTTTAGGTATAATTATATTCTTACTGCCATATGGCAATAATATCGCTCTCTTTCTGCCCTTTGTGAACAATTCATTATTGTACGATTCATACTTTGCATTACCAGCGTCAACTTCTATCTTTTTTAAATTTGAAAGATTATTGTCAGAAACATAACAGCCATAGTCCCATCTAAATCTAACAATTTTCTTTACTCTTGAAGATAATCTCAGTATTTCAAGTCCACTACAATTTTGTATTGAATCACACTCAAACTCAGTGACTCCTCCGCCTATTGAAATTTCTTTTACAGCGTCTCTGCCTTTAAAAGCACTATCGCTTACTTCCACCACATTATCCGGTGTAACATATTTAAAATCCGAAGTATTTGCCGAAAACAACAATTTCATACTGCCTTTTGCACTGTCAGTTATCTCATACAGACTGCCATCAATACTCTTATATTTCTTATTAGTATCTTCTACATAAAACTCTTTACAACCTCCATCTACAAACGCATCTCCATTTATATCTTTTAGTTTATCAGATAAACAGATCTTGTTTAAACTCACGCAGCCGCCAAATGAATAATCTAGTTTTTCCAGACCTTTGCCTATATCCATATTTTGCAGGTTTTTACATAATTCAAATGTCATCCAGCCCGTTTCAGATACTCTGTAACCGCCTGTTATCTCTTTTAAATTGCTGCACTGTGCAAAAGCATCCATCATTAGTTTAAGTTTTTTGCCGGCATCAGCCTTGCCACCTGACAACTCAATATGCTCAATCTTTGTTCCCTTAAATGCACCTTCATCAATTTTTGTAACATTTTCATCTATGGTAATGTTTTTCAGACTTTCATTTCCCATAAATGCCCAACATCCGATATAATTTACCGTTGATGGCAGCTTATATGTGCTTCCGCTCTTTTTGGCAGGATATACTACCAGTTTAGTGCCCTTTTTATTATACAGAACACCGTTTACTGATTTATAATATTTATTTTCTTTTGAAACTACTATCTTTTCAAGTTCTGTACATCCCTTTCCAATAGTTCGAAAATTAAGAGCACTGTCATCAAAATGTTTCACATTTTTACCTAAAATAATTTTCTTAATGTTTTTATTCCCTATAAATGCTACGCAATCAACATATTTGACCGATGACGGTATCTTATATGTACTCCCACTCTTTTTGGCAGGATAATGAACCAGTTCTGTTCCTTTTTTATTATACAAAACACCTTTTACTGATTTATAATATTTATTTTCTTTTGAAACTACTACCTTTTTTAATGACTTGTAATAATACCCATCATACTCAAAATTTAATCCATCCGCTATCTTTACCGTTTTCGGAATATACAATACCTCGCCGTTTTCACTCACAGTTCCGTAAGCAGTTTTCTTTCCTGCCGCATGGCATACATCTGAATTGGCATATTGAAATGCCAATGCCATAAACACTATTGCAATTAATAATATACCTTTTCTCTTCATGTCTAACTCCTCCCTCCAAATAGATGTATATTTTTAATTTTGTATGCTTCATCTTATAAGACAGAAATTATTACAAATTGTTGCAAAATACTTACTAATAAACGAAAGATTTAGTTTTTTGGTTTTTGTTTAGGCTCAATTGAACTATTTCTGTTTACAAAATAAGATTTATATTGATTATATTTTTCAATTTCAGTAGCTCTTGCACAGTCTGCAAATTTAGCCATTCTGAATGTCCCATCTGTGTATATATTACTTTTATGAAACTGTTGTATTCCAAAATTATGATCTGTTTTCCATTGTTTTATTGCCCCATCAGCTACCGCCTTTGCAACTTTATATCTTAATGCAAAATCTGACTTTGTTTTATTGCTATAGTTATTTCCGGTCAATGTCTTTTGATCTGTAGTTTTTCCATCATATTCATATCCATCTACCTTTGATCTATGCGCAAACGCATCCATCGCTGTATGAATCGCCATTCCAAAAATAAATTGTCCCTGTCTGTGATTTCTATCCGTTACTGATAATGATTTATAATCTTTACAGCATAGTGCTTCATTCCATTTATCTTTTTTAGTAATAAAATAAAAATACTCATCAATCCTGCTCTTCCTATCATAACCTTCATTATATTCCATTTTTGAAAGAGCTGAAAGATTTTTTGCCGGATATTTTGTATATTTTTTTGCACTGCTCATGCCATTTAAATATGTTTCTCTCGCCAATCTTATCAAATATAAATAATCTGCCATATAATTATCATTTCCATTAAGATTTCTCCAATGTCCATTTACTTTATCAAATCTTCTTGTATCAGGAAACAGCAGACCCTGTTTTATAACATTTTTTGCTGTATCTGAAAAATCTGCAGAACTTGAATCAATAACACCTGTATGTATATTTTTAGCCCATCTGGCTTTTACCTGCTCATCAGTATATGTTACAATCGGACTATTATTACTATATTCTCCTTTGTCCCTTATAAAACCGTTATAATTTTCACTAAAACTATCATAAATTTTCAATGCGTATTCCAAGTCTACCAATCCACCATTTTCCAATGTCCCCAGATTGTTATTAGAAGATTCTATAATAATATCCTTGATAAAATCTGCACTTTTTGTTTTATCTTTCTCCCATAAAACAGATGCAACTGCTGTAACCTCTGCTGCTGATGCACTGGTGCCATCTATCATTTGAACCTTATCTAAAAAATCTAATACTGCGATGTCCTCTCCCGGAGCATATACATCTAATTCATCACCAACTGAGCTTATCGAGCTTACAATCGCACTACTATTTGTTGCTCCAACCGCCAAAACATCATCATATGCTGCCGGATATTCTATAGCTCTATCCGAATCACCTCTGTTGCCGGCTGATGCAATCATTAAAATACCGGCATCTTTAGCTGCTTTTATTGCTTTTTCCAAAGCCTCGGATTTATTTACAGTACCAAAGCTCATATTTATTATATCAACCTTTTCTTCTATACACTTATATATTCCCTGTATTATTCTGCTTACCGGAGCTTCATTATTTTCATCCAATACTTTAATCGAATATAATTCTACATTTGGTGCAATACCTTTTATACCCTTTATATCATTTCCTGCTATAATACTTGCCATTCCTGTTCCGTGCCCTGATACATCATCAAATAAAGCCTCTACATTCTCCTGTTCCGGTATTAAATTTATTCTTTTATATACATCTATGTACTCAGTAGCTGATACTCCGGAATCCATAAGTGCTACTTTAACTTTTTCAGGCTTTTCTGTATTTTCTATAGCTGCAGCATTTGCATTTGTCGCATTTATAGCTTCAAGATTCCACTGATTAGACTCAGATTCTGATGATGAATCCGCAAATATTTTACTCTCATTTTCTGATAACCCATCTACCATGTAATCATTTTCGATATTATTGACATAAGTCTTTTCACTTAATTCATTTAACTCTAAATCAGTAAGACTAACTGTAACAATATTTTCATCTTCCCCATCTGATTCCTCTGAATAAGTTTTAACTATATCATCTGAATAATTATTTATTATTTTATTCAACCCTGCTTTATTTTTAACATCTACTATATAAACCGATTCTTTTTCAGATAAATTGTCTTTTGTTGCTGCCGATACTGAATAAATGTTAATATTTGCACTTATCGCTGTTGCTAACATTAACCCTTTTATAATTATCCTTTTTAACATTATCTTCCTCCATTTTCTATTTCTGTAACTTTAAGAACATTTTCACTCCCGTATATGCCAAAGAACGAGAGTCCTTTCGCAACTTCATCTCAACTATACCTTGCCGTAGTTCCAGTTTCACCTTAACCCTTTAACCGAAAAACTTTTTAAGCCAATAAAACCAATCTTCGCCCGAATATGCCTCCATAACGCTTCCCCCTCCCTAAAGTTAATTTCAAACATTGCAATCTTTGATTAACTTTATTTTAACAGACATATCTGCAATATTCCATCACAATGCGACGAACGGTCGATTTTTACGATAAACGGTAATTGACATATATAAAACTGTATTTTATAATTACCTTAATGTGTTTTTACGGAAAGATATGGGGTAGGTTATGAATATTACAGCAGATAATTTAGAAAGTACATTAAATTATATATTAGAACTTATAATCATTTTGTATATACCAAAAAATATACTTTTAATACCGCTTGCCGGAGCTAAAAAAAGATATATTGCTCTTGCACTTTCATCATCATGGCTTTTATATACACTTCTGGCAGCTTTTCCATTACCTAATACATTTATTATCCTGCCGGTTTCATTACTTGTTTTTGCTGAGCGTCCGGCTTTGATTTCTTTTACCGTCATATCCGAAACACTCGCAATCAATATAATAGCTTTAATCAGCTTTTACTCTTATTGTATGATCAGCCATACCAAATACAACAGTTCATCACACGAATATAATGACTTGATAACCGGTATAATCATTTTTTGCATTATCACCCAATTGCGAAAGAAATTTTCGTTTACAATCAACTTTTTAAAAGAAATACAGATAAAGCATTTTGTTTTAATCTTCTGCGTTATCCTTGTCGATTTTTTCCTGTCACTCGTTTCCGGTTTATTATTTTTCCAAAATATAAACCAACTCGGCCGCAGGCTTCTGGTGCTGGCAATCTACACAATGATAGTCCTCAGCATCGTGATACTTATACTGTATTTTAGAATTGTCCATATCCATTCCGAGCTTGAACAGCTCAGCAATGTAAAATCAAAAATGCTCTCTCTAGAGGAAAAGCACTATAAAGATATGCTTCAAAAAAATACAGACCTCCGGCTTTCAGACATGATTACAATTATCACATAACAGCAATGCAGGCACTCGCACAAAATGATGATTTTGACGCATTGAAAGCTTATGTAAACCAGCTTACTACAATAAAAGCAAAAATATATTTTATATCAACAAACAACACCATAGCCGATGCGATAATCAACTATTTTTATGAAATTTTACCTGACAACACCTCTTTTAAAGTTGACGGAAAATTTTCCTATGATACATTTATAAGCAATGATGACCTATGTATCATACTCTCAAATCTGCTGAAAAACGCTTATGAAGCTCTCTGCCGCATTAACACTGACACTTTCAGTCTGCATACCGATACCGACAACAATACTGTTGAAACAGAAAAGAAATTATATATTTCTATCTCAAACGACGAAAACAATATAACATTATATATTATAAACACTTGCAAACCATACGAAAAACAGAGTGGTTCGATTTTTTCAACTTCAAAATCCGATACCCTAAATCATGGATTTGGGCTGAAAAATGTTGCGGATACCGTCGAAAAGTATGACGGAAAACTTGAACTCAAAACAGAAAACAATACATTTTCCGCTTATGTTTTTCTACATAATGTAACATAAACTCCGGTTGTATGGCTATAGTCTAATCACTATCAAACAAGCAGCGAAGTGTACCACTAATATCTGCTTGAACAAAACAGGAGGTTTCGCAATGAAAATAGGAATTTGTGATGATGACCCTAAAACAAGGGAACAACTAAACAATTTATGCCATAACCTCGGATATATTGATACTTATCAATTTGACTCCGGCGAAGAACTTCTTTCTTCTGATATATGCCCATCGCTCACATTAGTCTTTTTAGATATAGAAATGAACGGTATGACAGGCATAGAAGTCAAAAATATACTTGAACAAAAATGTCCTTTTACCCTTATAATTTTTAACACTTCCCATGAGGAGCAGATAAAAGACGCTTTTGGTCGAAATGTAATTTCATTTATCTCCAAACCGTTTTCAGAAATATCAATCAAAACAAACATTGAACGCGCCGCCGCTTTAAGCTGCAATTTTCTTCCTATAAAAATAAATGATGAGGTATCTGTTCCATGTCAGGATATACTGTATGTAACTTCCGAACATAAATACAGCATCTTTTATACGAATAACGGAAATTCTTTCTCAAGCCGCAAAGCATTAAAAGACTGGGCAAAAGAACTTGAGGAATTTGATTTCTGCCCTATTTCACGGGGAATCATCATAAATTTAAAACATTATAAAAAAATTCAGGATAAAAAAGTAGTTTTATATAATGGCATGAGTTTTCCGATAAGCCGCCGCTACTCAAATTTACTAAAACTCAAATTTGATGAATATACATTGAAACTTTTGAGGTGCAGATAAATTTAAACACAATATTTTAGATATGTGTATTTAGATACAACCTATGTGCAAATAACTATTTTTTGTATTTAACTTTACTAAATATAGTTACTACACATTTTTTTAATTTTTGCTATAACTACTTTTCCAATTTCCCCGAAATCTCACTTTGCAATATACACTTTGCAATCTCATTATCATTAAATGAATTTACAGAATAAATCTCCCCCAAATTTCTTCCCCTATGATTATTTTCCAAATCCATTTTTGTATCAATATCATTTATTTTAGAATATGACCCCTCTTTATATCCTTCATGTGCATAGCTCTCTTTATAAGCAAAGTCTTTAAGTTAGTAAACACCACAAAAACATCCTTACTCTTATACTAACCATTTCCGGCACACAAAATCCACCCATGCTCAACATCAAAACTCCTTTGTCATTTTTCGCATAAGCATTATCTTTATCTATTACATACTCACACATTTATAAACATATATACAAAAAACTTTCCTGAAAAAACGAATAATTTTAACTGCTTAATAGACCTTTAATTTACTTCTTTCCTTAACTTCAAGAACATTATCACTCCCAGATAACCTAAAGAACGAGAGTCCTTTTGTAACTTTATCTCAACTATAATTTACCGTAGTTTCACCTTAAACCTTTAACTAAAAAAACTTTTTAAGCCAAAAAAGTCAATCTTCGCCCGAATATAACTCCAAAACTATCCCTTCCTCTTAAATTAAATTTCAAACATTGCAATTTTTGATTAACTTTATCTTAACAAACATATCTGCAATATTCCATTACAATGCGACGAACGGTCAATTTTTGCGATAAGCGGTAACCTAAAAAAGTACAAAACCAAAAACTCATATTCTCCCCCCTACACCTGCTCCGTCTCAATTTCTTTTATCAGTTCAATCACTTTTTCCTCTGTTTCTTCTACTTCATCTGCTATCTGTGGAATCGCTTTTCCCTTTGCAAGTTTCTTTCTTATCTGATTTTTTAATCCCTCACTTCTTCCACGGTTTTCTCCAATTTCAATCCCACGGGCTTCTCCACGGGCTTCTCCGGCTTCTTCGCCTTTCCTATACTGTTCTTCTCTTTCAAGTCTCATGTGTTCTTCTTCGTCATACTCAAATATCGTCATCGAAATCACCTCTGCCTTGTTTTTTACGAAAAACTCTTTTAGAATACCTTCTTCGATACACTCATCTACTGATTTTTTGACTGCTTCTTCATATGTCATACCGGTTTTATGATATTTTCTGGTTTTTTCGACATATTTTATGTAACCGTCCAGCTCCGGACATCGTCTTTTCAGCTCTTCATTGTAGCTTGGATTTACATTATACTGTGTTACCATAAGCTCAAGCTCCGGATTTTCAGTTTTGTTTTTATATGCATCTGATAGTCTTAATATCTGTTTTTCGGGCTGTTCTTTACTTCCATAGTATAATGTTACAAAATATGGTGTCGGTATTTTCTGTATATATTCCGAATATAGATTTAATTCATGCTCCGCTATATATTTTTCGTATTCATTTGATACATATATAAGTGTTCTAAGCGGCATATTCGGATTGAAAGTTGTCTGAAACTCCGTAAGCAGCATATTAAAATGCAATATTATTGCATTGTCATTTTTTCTGCCAATGTAAATTGCACTGTTTAATGTTACTACCTCAAGCTCATCAGGGTCGGTGTAATCTGTTCTCATTATGCTGTTATACAACGACAATGACTCTTTCTTACCCGAAAAAAGCTTGTATGCGACACCATCTTTGTGGTTTCTGTAAATCCCTGTCTCTTTCGAGCCATTTCTATAATTATTATTGTTGTCCTGTTCCGTATTTTTGTTTGTTAAACTATGTCTTTTCCCCATATACTTTCCTCCATTATAGTAATTTTCCTGTGATTTTTCAATTTATTTTGCTGATTGTTTTTTGAAAAAATTTTAAGATTTTAAATATTTGTTGCATAAAAATAAATAATTTTAGATGATATTCTTCGATTTGACTTTCTTTTGTTCAAAAAATCAATTTCATTTAATTCATTTTTCGCAATTTTAAGATGTATCAATTTTAGAATTAATAGTAACAGTTCAGCCAAAAAAAGATAAGTCAATAATACACGAGCTTGCTCGATGTATTATTGGCTTGTTTTTTTGGGCGGAATAGCCTTTCATTTATGAAATGAAGTAAACACAAGCTGCATAGCAGCGACTGACAGCTTGCTGTCAAGTTTACGAATGTAATAAATGAGAGGCTGAACTGTTACAATTAATATGATAATTCAAAACTTTTTCATATGGTAACATAATGCTTCCATCTTTTCTATTTGCATTTTTCACATATTTATCCTTTTTCTTTTGTCTATTTTATACAAAGAGATTTTTTGATGATAAATCTTGTGCTTTTTATTATTGATTATCTTCTCATTTTCAATTTGAAAAGCATACGATAAGAGGACTGAAAAAGTTGAAGATATTTATGACCGTAACATTTATAATACAGCTTACATTAGCAAGAGCAAAAATAGAGTCAGGGATAACCAATGGACTTGCAAGGTACACTGCATAATGTGAAAACAGCATATATAAACAGCAGCCACAGCGAAAATAATTCACAATAAAAAAGGCTTGCAGACTTTGTATCTGCAAACCTTTTGATTTTTATTTATATTTTCCTGCAATATCAATTCTGGTAAGTGCCTTTTTAAGTGCAAGCTCCGCACGAAGCATATCTACGGCAGGTTCGCCGCTCTTAAGCCTGCGCTCTGCTCTTGTCTTTGCTTCATTTGCCCTGTTTACATCTATCTCGTCAGGCCACTCGCAGGATTCGGCAAGGATCGTTACCTTGTCTTTTGTGATTTTTACAAATCCGTCATGAAGTGCCGCTTCTTTGTCACCGTCTGACTTCTTTATGCGAAGCACACCCGGTTCAAGGATAGCCGTAAGCGGAATGTGTCCGGCGAGTACACCGATTTCACCCTCCGTTGTCTTCATTTCCACCATATCTATGTCTCCGTCAAAGAAAACTCTGGTAGGTGATATAATCTGAAGATTAAACTTCTTTTCAGCCATGATACACCTCCCGAACTACTTAGAATTCATTCTCTCAACAACTTCATCTATAGTTCCTGCATTGAGGAAAAGATTTTCAGGTATATCATCATGTTTTCCTTCAAGGATTTCCTGAAATCCTCTTATAGTTTCTGCTACAGGTACATATTTACCGGGAAGTCCGGTAAATTGCTCTGCTACATGGAATGGCTGAGAAAGGAATCTCTGAATCTTTCTTGCTCTGTTTACGACAATCTTGTCGTCCTCTGAAAGTTCGTCCATACCGAGGATTGCGATAATATCCTGTAATTCTTTGTATTTCTGTAATATTTCCTGTACTCCACGGGCAACTTTGTAATGCTCCTCACCGACAATATGCGGATCAAGTATGCGCGATGTTGATTCAAGCGGATCTACCGCAGGGTAAATTCCAAGCTCAACGATTGAACGCGAAAGTACCGTTGTGGCATCAAGATGTGTGAATGTGTTTGCCGGAGCCGGATCAGTAAGGTCATCGGCAGGTACATATACCGCCTGAACTGATGTGATGGAACCTTTCTTTGTAGATGTGATACGCTCCTGCAAAGCACCCATCTCCGTCTGAAGTGTAGGCTGATAACCTACGGCACTAGGCATACGGCCGAGAAGTGCTGAAACTTCTGAACCAGCCTGTGTGAAACGGAAAATGTTGTCGATAAATAAAAGTACATCTTTTCCCGATCTGTCTCGGAAATTTTCTGCCATCGTAAGTCCCGTAAGAGCAACTCTCATACGCGCTCCAGGTGGCTCGTTCATCTGACCGAATACCATTGTTGTCTTGTCGATAACCCCTGACTCGATCATTTCGTAATAGAGATCATTTCCCTCTCTTGTACGCTCTCCTACACCGGTGAATACTGAATATCCACCATGCTCCTGAGCGATATTTGTGATAAGCTCCTGTATAAGTACAGTCTTACCAACTCCTGCACCACCGAAAAGACCGATTTTTCCACCTTTCTGATATGGGCAGAGAAGGTCAACGACTTTGATTCCTGTCTCAAGGATTTCTGTCTGTGTTGACTGCTCCTCAAAAGCAGGTGCTTTTCTGTGAATAGGGTCATATTCAACACCTTCCGGTGCTGGTTTTTCATCTATAGGATTGCCAAGTACATTGAACATTCGTCCAAGTGTCTTTTCACCGACCGGAACTGATATAGGACCACCGGTAGCAATAGCTTCCATTCCTCGTACCAGTCCGTCTGTCGGACCCATGGCAATACAGCGGACAGTATCATCACCAAGATGCTGTGCTACTTCTACTACGAGTTCTTCACCGTCTTTGAGAGGAACTTTAATAGCGTCATTGATTTCAGGAAGTTTTCCTTCTGAAAATCTGACATCGAGAACGGCACCGATGATCTGTGTAAGTTTACCTGTATTTAATTCTGCCATCTCTTTTTCCCTTCTTAAAATTTATTATCTTTCGGACAATATCCAATATTTATTTAGATTTTGACCGAAAAGTTTTGCAGTTTTTTCAGCAATATTTTTTAAATCAGTTATTTATACATAATTTGACAGATAAGTTTGAACGCTAAAGTCAAATTTACAAATAATCAATAACCATAATCAATCAACTTGACATAATTTAAGAAATAGCCGATGCACCTGCAATAATCTCCGTAAGCTCCTGAGTGATAGATGCCTGTCTTGCTCTGTTATATTTAAGTGACAGGTCACTTATCATGTCCTCCGCATTACTTGTCGCTGAATCCATCGCCTGCATACGGGCACCGTTTTCACTGGCATGTGCCTCCACAAGTCCTCCATATATAAGACTGTTTATATATTTGGGAATTATGGCATCGAGTGCCTCTTCAGGTTCCGGCTCATAATTCATAAGCGTGAGCTTGTCTAACGGATTCTGGTCTTCTTCCTGCTCCGATACTATGTCCTCCGCATCAATAGGAAGAAGTTTCATAAGTGTTGGAATCTGAACAACAGTATTTTTAAAGATAGTGTAGGCGATATAAATCTCACCTATCTCACCCTTGACAAACTTGCCAAGTACATCTTTTCCAATGCCTGTCGCATCACTGTAAAGCGGCTCGTTCATAGCCTCCGAATAATCGCCTGCTATCTCGTAGCCCTGACGCATAAGGGTATCTCTGCCCTTTGTTCCAACAGCATATATAAGTGTATTTTCTTTTTTAAAGCGTTCATCATGTGTCACAAGTTTTACTACATTTGAATTGTAACCGCCTGCAAGTCCTCTGTTTGATGTAATAACAATAACAGCCTTTTTGTCTGACTCGCTTTTCTTTAAAAACGGATGTGACAACTGGCCTGACCTTGCTATCATATCGGCAACAGTTTCATACATCGTATCAAAATACGGCTTTGACAACTCTGCTCCGACTTTCGCCTTTTGCAGTTTTACAGATGATACAAGCTTCATAGCCTTTGTAATCTGCCCTGTACTCTGGACACTTTCCTTACGCCTTTTTATATCTCTCATTGAGGCCATATTATCACACCTCTCTATCTGTTCTTAACGAACTCTGCCTTGAATTTTTCGATTGCCTGAACAAATCTTTCTTCCATATCTTTTGAAAGTTCACCGGTCTCTTTTATCGTACCCGGAACTTCAGGATACTTCTCATCGATGAACTGTAAAAGACCTTTTTCAAAGTCGGCAATATCTTCAAGTTCAATATCTATGAGATATTTATGTGTTGCCGCATAAATACTGATAAATTCATGCTCAACAGACATAGGATTGTAGTTGTCCTGTTTTAATACCTCACGGATTCTCTCTCCCTGTGCAAGTTGTGCTTTTGTCTCAGGGTCAAGGTCTGAACTAAACTGCGAGAATGCCGCAAGTTCTCTGTACTGAGCAAGCTCGATACGGATAGAACCTGAAATCTTCTTCATGGCTTTTATCTGTGCAGCTCCACCTACTCGTGAAACTGAAAGACCGGCATTTACGGCAGGACGGAAACCTGAGTTGAACATCTCTGTCTCAAGATATATCTGTCCGTCTGTTATTGAGATAACATTTGTAGGAATGTATGCTGATACATCACCTGCCTGTGTCTCAATGATAGGAAGTGCTGTAAGTGAACCTCCTCCAAGCTTGTCTGAAAGGCGTGCTGCTCTCTCAAGAAGTCTTGAGTGAAGATAGAATACATCGCCCGGATATGCCTCTCGTCCAGGTGGACGCTTTAAGAGCAATGCAAGTGTACGGTATGCTGCTGCGTGCTTTGTAAGGTCATCATAGATTACAAGTACATCCTCGCCATTTTCCATCCATTCTTCACCGATGGCACATCCTGAATATGGTGCAATATACTGTAATGGTGCAAGTTCGCTGGCTGTTGATGCAACTACTGTCGTATAGTCCATCGCACCGAACTCTTCAAGTTTATTTACAAGTGCCGCAACTGTTGATGCTTTCTGACCTATGGCAACATAAATACACTTAACACCCTGACCTTTCTGATTGATAATGGTATCAATGGCTATCGCCGTCTTACCTGTCTGGCGGTCACCTATGATAAGCTCACGCTGTCCTCTTCCGATAGGAACCATCGAGTCAATCGCCTTGATACCTGTCTGAAGCGGTGTATCTACCGATTTTCTTGAGATAACACCTGATGCAACTCTCTCAATCGGTCTTGTTTTTGTTGTCTTTATCGGACCTTTGCCATCTATAGGCTGTCCGAGAGAATTTACTACTCGTCCGAGCATTTCATCACCAACCGGCACCTCAACAACTCGTCCTGTAGTCTTTACTATATCGCCCTCGTTGATATTTTTATGGTCACCTAAGAGTACGGCTCCGACATTGTCTTCCTCAAGGTTTAAAACCATGCCGTAAATTTCATTTGGAAATTCCAGCAACTCGCCCTCCATAGCCTTTGCAAGACCATGAATACGGGTAATACCATCGGCAACCTGTATAACAGTACCCGTATCTGCGACTTCAAATTTGGTACTGTACTGTTTAATCTGTTCTTTGATAACCGAACTGATTTCTTCAGGTTTCAAATTCATGATACTCTCGCACCTTCTTTCGATTTAATTTAGTTTGACAAACGGACTTTTGACAAGTCTCTTGCCATAGTCTCAAGTTTTGTCTTTACGCTGCTGTCCACGATTCTGTCACCGATGCGTATAACCATACCGCCTATAAGTGACTCATCCACACTGTACTTTGCAATTATCTTTTTGTACTGTGTAGTTGTAAGCAGCTTGTCTTCAACCGCCTTTTTCTGTGCTTCACTAAGCTCTACGGCGGATTTAATCTCAGCAGTTCCTATTTTTTCTGCTTCATGTACTCTCTCAACAAAATAGTTCAAGATTTCTTCTATCTTTGAAAATCTTCCCTTTTCTACGATGACCGTAAGGAAACCGACCATATCATCAGACACTTTGTCTTTGAAAGCACTTTCTATCATGGCTTTCTTTTCTTCAACGGGAATTCTAGGATAGCCTATTATCTTTATATACTCTTCGTTTTCTTTCAGCACATCAAGTACAGCTTCCACTTCCTCGAGATGGTTTTCAAGCTTATCTTCCTCAGCCGCCACCTCAAAAAGTGCGTCACCGTAAGTTTTGGATATTAGCTTAGCCATGTCTCTTCACCCATCTCTTCCAATGTATCTGCGATAAGCTGTGACTGTTTTTCTTCATCAAGAGAAGATGCCACTATCTTTTCAGCCATAACTGTTGCAACAGATACCATTTCTTTCTTAACATCATCCTTAACCTTAGACTTTTCAAGTTCTATGTCATGATTTGCCCTGTCAACAATCCTTGCAGCTTCTGCCTTAGCCTCATCCACTATCTCGTTTTCTCTCTTGACAGCGTTCTTTCTCGTCTGGCTCAAAATCTGTTCTGCTTCTTTATCAACAGCCTTAAGCTTTTCATCATATTCTGCCTTAAATTCAATGGCATCCTGTTTTTCTTTTGCTGCTTTTTCAAGCTGTTCTTTTATATATGCCTGCCTCTTTTCAAGAAGATCCCTTGCAGGATTGAAAAGAAGATGTGACAAAAGAAGAAACATTGCGAACATTGCAAGTATTGTGATAGCCGAATCCACAAGAAGCTGTGGATCAAGACCAAATATATAATCTCCAAGTCCGTCACCTGCTAAAGCAACCTTTACCAAACCATTCACTTTACAGCCTCCTTTCTATTTTAACTCTTTCCAGTTCCTTCGCTTTCAGCAATAATATTTCTTGAACTACTATTCAAGAAGTATCCTTTGCTTTCCTGAAAAACTCCCTTCTTGAACTGCCGTTCAAGAAGTATCCTTCGCTTTCCAAAAAAACTCCCTTCTTGAACTGTCGTTCAAGAAGTATCCTTCGCTTTCAGCTCAGTCTATTTAAGTTTGCCATAAAGAGGGTTAGCAAATAAGAGAATAAGGGCAACTACGAGTCCGTAAAGACCTGTTGTCTCTGCTACCGCCTGTCCTAAAAGCATTGTTGACATGATGTCACCTTTTGCTCCCGGATTGCGTCCTACTGCTGATGCACCATAACCTGCTGCGATACCCTGACCTACACCAGGTCCGATACCTGCGATAACTGCAAGACCTGCACCGATTGCAGAGCCCATTAAAACTAAACCTTCGTTTGTAATATTCATTGTTCTTCCTCCTCAAAATAAATATAATAAATAATTGTTATGCGTCTTCTCCTATCGCATCTGCGACAAAGCACATAGTCAGCATACAGAATACATATGTCTGAATGCATCCTGAGAATACATCAAGATATACATGCAATGCTGCCGGCCATACCAAAGTAAGCACTTTTGGCAACAAACCATAGATAAGTCCCATCATTACAGTACCTGACAGGATGTTTCCGAAAAGTCGGAGAGACATCGATACAGGCGTTGAAAATTCACTGATAAGATTCATTGGGAAAAATAAGAAAATCGGTTCAAACAAACCTTTTATCTTGCCCATCTTCTGGTACTTAAATCCATTGTACTGAATCATCACCCATGTAATAACGGCGAGCGGAAATGTCACACCAAAATCCGCTGTCGGCGGTCTTAAGCCTAACAATCCTGATAAGTTGCATGTAAGTATAAACAAAAACAAGGCACTTACATAATTTCTAAACTTCACGGCATTTCTAGCTCCCATTGAGCTTGCAACCATTCCATCAAGTTTTTCAACTATCAGTTCGACCACATTTAAAAACGGACCGGGTGCTTCTTTGGGATCTGCTTTCTTAATCGCATGGTTTGCAAACAAGGCAAAAACAAGCAGAAATGCCATGACGATTATCATTGATATATGCGTCGTCGTAAGATAGACTTCGTGTCCGAGAAACATAAATTTCTTGTCAGTATATCCTCTGATAAAGAAGTCTACTTCACCGCCTGCCAGCAGTGCCTTACTGTTTACCCATGACATATTTAAGATGTCACTTCCCACATTCTCATCCTCCTTCTTTATTTTTTATGACTATCTTAGTCATTACAACTATAGTCATGAAAATATATTTTTATGTTCAATGCACAACTCAACACCTTTTATCATAAATTCACGCAATTTTTTTGAATATAATGCTGAATACCTATGCATTTTATATCACGCAGGCAAATGAACAAAAATAACAAATATACTCTCATCACCATAGTTTCTTATACATCAGTTCTCATCCCACTCTTTTGACACCGGCAATAAAACGGTGCACATACGGCTGCATATAAGCAGTCATCTTCACACCCATAAGCCCTAATACAACACCTATAGGATGCACATAACTGTACCATATCATCGACACCATAAGAACTGCCGCCATTATAAATGTTCTCTGAAATGCAGATTTTAATGTATGTTTTCTTGCATTTTCCGGGTCCATGTCAAGTGCTATGTCAAGATGTTTATACATATGGTATATTATCCCTGCTGCCGCAAATGCCCCAGCCAGAACACCACAAACAGCCGCTGGTTTGTTTTCTGCTATAAAAGCAAGCATAACCAAAACCGGCAGCGACCATATAAACACTCCTATAATCATTTCTTTTAAAATCTTTTTCGCTTCTCGCATATTTTTATTTTTCTACCTTTTCCTATCTCTATTCCAGCTTGCATCTATATTTATCATTATATTCATTAACACTCTGTATTGCAAAACTTTTGTTTCACATATTTATATTTAGCTCAAAAATTCTGTCGTGTCTTATGTTCCGGATACCTCTTTTTCTTGCCCTCCATAACATCTGAAAAATCCTCGTCCGGATGTGTATTTCTATAATTTTTCAAATCTTCCATATATTGAAGCTTTTCATTTTCTTTCTTTTTATCTGATGCATAAAATGATTTTGTAACCATATATACACTTCTAAATCCTGAGCCTATGCCAAGCACAAGCAAAATAGGGAATATAATATCTATACCCGTCAGTCTGTTCAACCACACACCTAAAGCTCCGCACAAGAAAATCGGAACCATCATAACTATTCCTAACTGCGTAACCATCATCATGCTTTTTAAAACTTTTCGACTATCTTCTTTCAAAATCTTCCTCCATAATCTACATATCAAGCCTTGGCATTAGTTGGGTCAAAATAAATTTTGACCCCAACATCATAATATATCTATATATCTCTTATATTATTTCTACATATGTTTTATTATAAGTTATCATTAGACAAAAGTCCACCCACAAGGTAAATTTTATCACTTAATCGGTAACAGTTCAGCCATAAAAAGATAATTGGCAATACAATGAGCTTGTTCATTGT
>OJSD01000364.1_pt1 | contig 64264 bp, 56 predicted proteins | sample 1599391 | NCBI WGS metagenome assembly OJSD01 (sample SAMN04168656, study PRJEB22393) | human gut metagenome | biome: human gut microbiome; feature: stool | host: Homo sapiens | collected 2014-03-17 | reverse complement strand
CCGAATATGTCACCAAGGTGCACGCCATCTGCGTCCGCTGCGGCAACCTCGCCCACCATTCGCACCGCCTTACGCAAGACGAAAAGCTGGTCATGCTGGGCGAAACCGACTCCTACGAGGCGATCTGCCGCCACTGCTTCAAGGAGCTGGTCCGAAACCGGAAAGAGACCGAATAGCCGCACAAGCCCCGCCGGCAAAGAGACACCCGCGCATGGAAGAACTGAAGTTAGCCAACCACAACACCACGCTCGTAGACAGCGTCGAGGAGAGTCTGATCTCCTACTTCAAGGAACAGGGTCTGCGCCCCGGATGCAGCATTCCGAACGAGATGGAACTCGCGGCGTCGCTGGGCGTCGGCCGGGCCGTACTGCGCGAAGCGCTGAGCCGCTTCAAGATGACCGGCATGATCGTCTCGCGCACCAAGAAAGGCATGGTGCTGGGCGAGCCGTCGCTGCTCGGCGGCATGAAGCGGTGCATCAATCCGCTGCTGATGAACGAATCGACGCTCTGCGACATCCTCGAATTCCGCGTGGCGCTCGAAATCGGCATCAGCGACAACATCTTCCGCAACCTCACCGACGCCGACGTCGCCGAACTGAAGGAGATCGTCGAAATGAGTCAGGTCATCGGCAACAATAAATACGCCCCGGTCAGCGAACACCGTTTCCACACCAAACTCTATGAAATCACGGGAAACAAGATCATCACCGAATTTCAGGACATCATCTATCCCGTGCTGGATTTCGTCAAGGAGAAGTACCGCGACTTTCTGGAACCGATCGAAAAGGAGCTGGAGCGGGCCGGTGCGCTGGTGACGCACCGCGACCTGCTGAAATACATCGAAAACCGCGACCTGAAAGGGTACAAAAAGGCGATCGAAGAGCATTTCAGGCTCTATTCGATCTATCTGGAACGCCACAAGAAATAGCGCCGGAGATCATGCGGCCGGAGGGGCGGAGCCTGCGACGTCTCCGTCCCTGCAATGCCGTCACCCGCCGTCACCCCCTGCGACGCCTCAGCTCCTGCCGTTCGTCATCGGGCCGCGCGCAGCGCCCCGATGAATCCGGGCCAGAGACACCATAGGTTTTCGGTCTGCAACCACAATTCGCGGGCCTGCGCCCGAAGCGAAGGGCGTTCGCTCTCGATATCGCGCAGGTAAGTCTCGTCGGCGGGATGCTCCTCGGCCGTAAATTCGGCGAAATAGGGCGCAAAGCGGGTTTTGAAGCGCTGCAACTCCCCTTCGGGCAGCTTCCCGCCGCGGCGGAACGCCGACCATAGCAGCAGGATTTCGCGGCTGGCATACTTGTCCGACACGTCGTTGATCACCTCGTCGAACAACTCCTGCTCGTCCATGGCCAGATAATCGAAAGCCAGCAGTTCACTCCCCTCCAGATGGTCTTCGGGGTCCAGTTCGAGCAGCAATTCGAGCAGTGCCGCCGACATTTCGAAGTCGTTGATCAGAAAATGGTCGATGGCCGACGCCCGAATCAGTTCGAGGGCCGCGCGCGAATTGCGGTGGTTCCATTCGAGATTCACCTCCTCGTCCTCCGGCACCAGCTCGGCAAAACGCTGAAAGGCCTGAAACCGCTCGTTGCAGGCTTCCTCGACATTTCCGGCACGCTCCATTTCGCGGGTACGGGCCAGTACTTTGGCAAAATTATAGGGTCCCTCGCCGATTACCTCGTAGGTCTGGTCGGCAGTCGGGTTAAGGCAGGGATTTTGCATCGCGCCGCATTTTAAAAATTAGAATTATCAACAATACGAGTGTCACCGCCCCGCCCAGCAGGTAGGCCGCCGCACGGTCGCGCATGCCGCACATGAGCGGAGAGACGAAGACATAGGACGAGCATACGTAGGTCATGACCGTCGCCGGAATCAGCCCCACCCAGCGGTTGCGGCCGTGCCGGTTCAGGAAAGCCGTAATCATCCACAACGTGACCATCGCCAGCGTCTGGTTCATCCACGCGAAATAGCTCCACATTGTCTGAAAAGGCAGACAGAATATGATTACGAGACCTGCAGCGAAGAGCGGAACGCTGATGCAGATGCGTTTGCGCAGGCTCCGCTGCTCGACGCCCATAAAGTCGGCGACGATCAGCCGCGCCGAGCGGAAGGCCGTGTCGCCCGAAGTGATCGCGCAGGCCACGACTCCGAAAATCACGAACCCGGCCAGCACCTCGCCCAGCGTGTCGCGGGCGATCGCGTCGACCATCACGGCCGCCTGTCCGCCGTATTCGGCGATCGCGGCGTTCAGCCCTCCGACGCCGTTCCAGAACGCCATGGCGACAGCCGCCCAGATCAGGGCGATGATGCTCTCGGAGATCATGGCGCCGTAAAACACGGGCCGGGCCTGACGCTCGGAGCCAAGACAGCGGGCCATCAGCGGCGACTGCGTGGCGTGAAATCCCGAAATCGCGCCGCAGGCGATGGTCGTAAAGAGCATCGGCACGATCGGAAACCGCGCCGCATCGGCGATCTGGTTCCGGAAAGAGGTGAATTCGGGAATCGTATATTTCCCGCTGAAAAGCAGTACCGCAAGGATTCCCAGCGCCATGAAAAGCAGCGCACAGCCGAAAACCGGATAGATGCGTCCGATAATCTTATCGACGGGCAGCAGGGTCGCCACGATATAATAAACGAGAATGACGCCCAGAACGATCAGCAGCAGCCACGAGAAATCGCCGAAGACGATTCCCGAAAGCGCCGGAGCGTCGATGCGGTTGGCGATCAGCGAAGCGGGCTGCGAGAGGAACACCGCGCCCACGAGCACCATCAATCCGACAGAAAAGACGCGCATCAGCTGTTTGACGCCGTTGCCCAGATAGGTGCCGACCGTCTCCGGAAGGCTCGCGCCGTTATTGCGCAGGGAGATCATGCCGGCGATAAAGTCATGGGCCGCGCCCATGAAAATCCCGCCGAACGTAATCCAGAGAAACGCCACGGGACCGTAGGCCGCGCCCAGCACGGCGCCGAAAATCGGCCCCAGACCGGCGATATTGAGCAGTTGGACGAGGAAAGTCTTCCACATCGGCATCGGAATATAGTCCACGCCGTCGAACGACACGGCCGAAGGCACGGGACGCCCTGCATCGGCCCCGCAAAGACGCTCCAGATAACGTCCGTATGTAAAATACGCCGCCACCAGCAGCGCAAGGCACACCAGAAAAGTGATCATTATCGGGTTAGTTTTGCACGAATATAGTAAGAAATGTGAGAATTTTTGAAAAATTGTTGTTTGAAAAAAATATTTTTCAGATATTTGCAGTCCCAAAGGGAACTTAATGTTCCCGGCAAGCCGAAATAGCTCAGTTGGTAGAGCGTTTCACTCGTAATGAAGAGGTCCCGGGTTCAAGTCCCGGTTTCGGCTCAAGCCACCGCAAAAGCGGTGGCTTTTTTTTATCGGAGAAGTCCCGCCCAAAGCGCCGAAATGCACCGGCAGCGAAATATCTGCAAATAAATGCAGATATTCCGATTATAATGCCTATCTTTGGCAACCCGGACAATCGAGTTCATATTGTAACTTTCTTGGCAATACACTGTCCCGCTTATCTTTAGCAGGTCTTCTCCATCGCTGATTCAGCCTTCAAAACCGACTTTTTTTGTTCGAATACCGACTCGCTCCAGCAACAGCGCGGCACGGAGCATATCCGGCGGCGTGCGGCAACGGCGGCGAAAGCCTGGAACAAACACATTTTAATCATATAATTAATGGCGATTTCATTCAGCAAAAGAGAATTAGAGAAGAAAAAACAAGGCAAGAAGTTAGAGAAGCAACAGCGCAAAGAGGAACGCAAAGCCAACAGGGGCGGCAGCTCGCTCGACGACATGATCGCGTATGTCGATGCGAACGGCATGATTACCGACACGCCGCCCGACATGAGCAGCAAACCGAAGGTCGATGCGGAGACCATCGCGGTATTCGTCCCCAAAAAGGAGGAGCAGGAGCCGGTCGCACTGCGGGGACGCGTGGAACATTTCAACACAGACAAAGGCTACGGTTTCATCAAGGACCTCGACAGTACGGAGAAATATTTCTTCCACATCAGCAACGCACCGGCCGACATCGCCGAAGGCGCGCTGGTGACCTTCGAGACGGAACGCGATCAACGGGGACTCAATGCGGTCAACATAGCATACGCAAAATAAACAAGCATCATTTCACATAATCAAAAGACAGATGAACATTTACGTTTCAAAACTGAACTTCCGCACGACAGGCGAGAGTTTGCAGGCACTTTTCGCACAATACGGAGAGGTATCTTCGGCTAACATCATCACAGACCGGGAGACCGGACGTTCGCGCGGTTTCGGCTTTGTCGAGATGCCCGACGAGGGCCAAGGTCAGAGCGCCATCGACGCCCTGAACGGCACCGATTTCGAGGGTATGACGATCATCGTAAACGTAGCCCGCCCCAAGACCGAACACGGCAACGGCGGCGGTTACGGAGGCAACCGCGGCGGCGGTGGCTACAACCGCGACGGTTACGGCAAAAGACGGTTCTAAACCGGGAATATAATTCCACAATCCGGCCGCAAGAGTCTGTTTCGACAGGTTCCTGCGGCTTTTTCGATGCCCAAGGCCGGCGAATCCCGGAGCGTACGGCCAATCGCAGAGTGCATGACCGGCTATGGAGCACATGGCCGATCGCGGGACACGACCGGCTGCAGACCGGGAAACACCGGAGATACGACAGAAAACAGACGAAGGGGCGCAGGTCTATGACTACGCCCCTCGTCCATATCTGTAACGCCAAGTCATTCGGTCCAGCCGCCGCCCAACGCCTTGTAGAGCTGCACCAGCGCCAGATGCTCGTCGCGCACGGAGTTGCTCAGGCCGATCTGGGCGTCGAAATAGCGCCGCTGGGCGTCCAGCACGTCGATGTAATTGGTGCTTCCGGCACGGTATTGCAGGTGCGCCAGCTCGACGTATTTGCTCGCCGCATCGCGCAGATTCAGCTTCAAGGCCGCCGTTTTGCGGGCGCTGCGATAGGTGACCACGGCGTCGTCGGCCTCCTTGAAGACCGTCAGGACTTTCTGCTCGTAGGCCAGACGCGCTTCATCGTAGGCCGCCAGCGCGGCGCGGTAGCGGGCCTGCTTGCGGCCGAAACCGAAGATCGGCGAAGCGAGCGTCCCGGCGACATACGAGAAAGGCGAACGGAAAAATCCGCTCAGGGCGTCGTTTTCGAGACCGCCCGTCAGATTGAACGTCAGGCGCGGAAACCGGTCGGCGTAGGCCATGCCCGCCGAAGCCATCGCCGCACGGAGCCGCTGCTCGGAAGACCGGACGTCGGGACGGCGCTGCAACAGCCCGGAGGGCAGTCCGACGGGCAGGCTGTCAGCGAATTCGGCATCGGTATTCATCTTGCCGCGCACCACCCGCCGGTCGGGATTTTCACCCATGAGCAGCAGGATGCCGTTCTCCATGATCTTGATTTTGCGTTCGAGGTCCGGAATCAGCGCGGCCGTCGAGGCGTACTCCACCTTCGCCTGCTGATAGACCATTTCGGAGGTGAGACCGCCCTCGAACCGCAGCTGCACCTGATAGAGTCCCTCGCTGCGCGTAATGAGCGTACGCCGCACGATCGACAGCTCGTTATCCAGCGCGATGAGGTTGAAGTAGGCCGCGGCGACGGACGCCACCAGCGTCATGCGCATCGCCCGCCGGTCCTCGACCGAAGCGAGGTATTCGGCGCCCCCTTTGCGTTTGGCCCAGCGCAGGTTGCCCCACAAATCCAGCTCCCAGCTGAGCGTGACTTTGGCCCCGAATCCGGGGTCGCGGCTCGATTTTTCACCGGCGTAGTCGTTGGTCTCGTAGTCGCCGTAAGCGGTTCCCGTGACCGACGGCAGGCGTTCGGCCCGGCTCACCCGGTACAGCTCCCGCAGGCGCTCCACGCGCGCGGCGGCGGCGAGCATGTCCCGGTTGTTGTCCAGCGTGCGTTCGATGATTTGGCAGAGGGTCGAATCGCCGTAGAACCGCCACCACTGCACGTCGGCAACGGTCAGGGAGTCGGAATCCTCCCCGGCGATGCGCTCCGGCAGATCGACGTCGGGCGCCTTGCAGTGCCGCACGGCCGAGCAGGAGACCATTCCGGCCGCTGCGGCCAGCAGAATGATTATCGTAAGTCGTTTCATCGTTTCAGTTTTGCTTTGATCCTGTAAATCCACACGAAGAAGAAGGGCACGAAGACAATGCCGACGGTAATGGCGACCAGCATGCCGAAGAAGACGCCCGTGCCGATGCCCTGACGGCTGGCCGAACCCGGTCCCGAAGCGAAGACCAGCGGCAGCAGGCCGAGGATGAAGGCCAGCGAGGTCATCACGATCGGGCGGAAGCGCAGGTGCGCCGCGGTAAGGGCCGCAGAGACGGCGTCGCGTCCCTTCTCGATCTCCTCCTTGGCGAACTCCACGATCAGGATGGCGTTCTTGGCCACCAGCCCCACGAGCATCACCAGTCCGATCTGGAAATAGATGTTGTTCTCCAGCCCGCAGATCCAGATGCCCAGATAGGCGCCGATGCCGGCCACGGGAAGCGACAGGATGACCGCCACGGGCACCGACCAGCTTTCGTACTGTTCGGCGAGGAACAGGAAGACGAAGAGGAAGGCCAGCGCCAGCACCAGCCCGGTCTGTCCGCCCACGTGCTTCTCCTGATAGGAGAGTCCGCTCCACTCGACGCCGACCGATGCAGGGAGATGCTTGCGGACGATGCTCTCCAGCACGCTCATCGCCTGCCCCGAACTGTAGCCGTGGGCCGCTTCGCCCGAAATGGTCGCCGAATTGAACATGTTGAAGCGCTTGATGTTGCCCGCACCCGTGGTATAATGCGTCGTGCCGAGCGCCGTGATGGGAATCATCACCCCGCCCGCCCCGCGCACGAAGAAGAGGTTCAGGTTGTCGCGCTGGGCGCGGTAGGGAGCCTCGGCCTGAATGTAAACGCGGTAGATGCGGTTGAACATGTTGAAGTCATTGACGTAGATCGACCCCGTAAAGGCCTTCATCGTGGAGAAAATGTCCGACATCGAAACGCCCAGCAGCTGCGCCTTGTCGCGGTCCACGTCGAAATAGAGCTGCGGAATATCGCCCTGCATCGACGACGAGAGCCCCGTGAATTCGGGCCGCTGCGCGGCATAGTGCATCAGCGTATCGACGGCGCGCTGCAGCTCGGCGTAGGTCGTATTGCCGCGCGCTTCGAGCACCATCTCGAAACCGCCCGAATTGCCCAGACCGGGAATCACGGCCGGACGCGACAGGTAGACCCGGCTTTCGGGATAGCGCGACATCTCGGCGCGCACGCGCTGCATCACCTCGCTCAGGCCGTCCGAATCGCGGTCGCCCCACGGTTTGAGGATCACGGTCAGCTGGCTGCGCGCCTGATTGGTGCCCACGCGGGGACTCGAACCCGTCACGTTGAGCACGTACTCCACGTCGGGATCGTTCATCAGAAACTCGACGGCCCGGTCGGTCACCTCGCGCGTACGCTCGATAGTCGCCCCTTCGGGCAGCTCCAGCTCCACGGTGAAATAGCCCTGATCCTCCTGCGGCATGAAGCTCTGGGGCACCAGACGGTTCATCAGCCAGATGCCGACCAGTACGATACCGAAGGCGGCCAGCATGCGCCGCGAGTGCTTCAGCGCCCCCCGAATCATCCGGCCGTAGAACCTGTTGCCCGTCGCCAGTCCGAGATTGATGCGGCGGAAAAACCGGTTTTTCTTCTCCCCGCTTTCGGGTTTGAGGAAAAGCGAACACATCACGGGGCTGAGCGTCAGCGCCACGACCGTCGAAATGATCACCGACACGGCGATCGTAATGGTGAACTGGCGGTAAAGCTGTCCCGTGATTCCCGCAAGAAAGCTCACCGGGACGAAAACGGCGCACAACACGAGCGACATGGCGATCAGTGCGCCGCTCAGGCTGCCCATCGCCTTCTTCGTCGCTTCGTAAGGCGAAAGATGCTCCTCGTTCATGATGCGGTCCACGTTCTCGACCACCACGATGGCGTCGTCCACCACGATGCCGATGGCGAGAATCAGTCCCAGCAGCGTCAGCATGTTGAGCGAGAAGCCGAAGACGAGCATCACGCCGAAGGTGCCGATCAGCGAAATGGGGACCGCCACGATCGGGATGAGCGTCGCGCGCCAGCTCTGCAGCGAGAGGAAGACCACCAGAATCACCAGCAGCAGCGCTTCGAAAAGCGTCCGGTAGACGTGGTGGATCGACTCGGAAATATAGGTGGTCATGTCGAACGGAATCTCGTAGCTGATTCCCTCCGGGAAATTCGCACGGATCTCCTCCATGACCTTCTTGACCGAACCGGCGACCTCCATGGCGTTGGCGCCGGGAAGCATGTTGATATTCAAGACGGCGGCGTTCCCGCCGTTGATACCGCTCTCGGTGCTGTAGGAGGAGGCTTCGAGCGAAATGCGCGCCACGTCCTTCAGACGGATGATCGAACCGTCGGGATTGGCCCGCACGACGATATCTTCGAATTCGCTGACCGATGACAGACGGCCCTGCGCCGTGATCGGAATGGTCACGTCGATGCCGTTCATGGGGGCCTGCCCCAGCACGCCGGCCGCCGATTCGCGGTTCTGGTCCTTGAGCGCGTTCTGCAAATCCTTGACCGTCAGGCCGAGGTCGGCCAGCTTGTCGGGCATGACCCATATCTGCATGGCGTAATAGCGGCTGCCGACGTTCGAGACGCTGCCCACGCCGGGCACGCGGCGCAGCATGTCCAGCACGTTGAGCGTGGCGTAGTTGCTCAGGTAGATTTCGTCGAACTTGGGGTCGGATGACAGCAGCGTGATGGTCATCAGCTTGCTGGCCGCCTGCTTCTCGACCGAGATGCCGTTCTGCACCACCTCGGCCGGAAGACGCGCTTCGGCCTTCTTCAGGCGGTTCTGGATGTCCACGGCCGCCAGATCGGGATCGGTCGAGATATCGAAGGTCACCGTGGCGGAAAAACCGCCCGAATTGGAGCTTGACGACTCCATGTAGATCATGCCGGGCGTGCCGTTCAGCTCCTGCTCGATGGGCGTGGCCACGGCCTGCGTCACGGTCTGCGCGTCGGCGCCCGGATAGGAGGCCGAGATGCGGACCACAGGCGGCACGATCTGGGGGTACTGATCGACGGGCAGCAGGGCGAGGCCGATGCCGCCGACGATCACGATGATGATGGACAGCACCGTCGAAAAGACGGGCCTGTCGATAAAAAAGTCCGCTTTCATAGGTTACTGCTGATTTTCGGTCTCCTCCTCGCGCCGCGTAACGACCGGTTCGACTTTCATGCCGTGCTGGAGCTTGTGGTATCCCTCCACGACAATGTCTTCGCCCGACACCAGTCCGCGCTCGACGACGATGTTCTGTCCGATTTCGGGTCCCGTTTCGATGAAACGCTTCTCGACGATGCTGTCGGGACGCACCACGAAGATGTAGGCCCCGCCCTTCTCGATCACCACGGCCTTCGACGGCACGACCACGGCGTCCTCACGCACGTCGAGCAGCAGCCGCACCTTGGTGAACTGGCCCGGCAACAGGATATGGTCGGGATTGGACATCTCGGCACGGACGGAGAAGGTACCCGTCTGGGGATCGACCTGCGGATCAGCGAAATCGACCAGTCCCCGGTAGGGGTATTCGGAGCCGTCGGCCAGCGTCACGGTGATGTAGGGGTCCCATTTACGGGCCGTATCGCGGTGTCCGAGATTGACGTTGCGGGCTTTGCTGCGCAGGTAGTCCAGCGCCGTCATGCTGAAATCGACGCGCACCGTATCGCTCTTCACCACCGTCGCCAACAGCGATTTGCCGTTCGGTCCCACGAGCGTTCCGATGTCGGCGTTGCGCTCGGAGATATACCCCGCGATGGGCGACTTGACATTGGTATAGCCCAGCGTCATTTCGGCCTGCGTGAGGTCGGCCTCGCCCACCACCACGTCGGCCGCGGCGCTCTCGTACGAAGCGATGGCGTTGTCCAGTTCGAGCTGGCTGGCCGCGCTCTGCTGGTAGAGCGGACGGATACGGTCGAGGTCGCGCTTGGCCTTGAGGGCCTGCGCGCGCGCCTTGTTGAGCTGCGCCTTGGCCTTGTCCACGCGCGCCCGGTAGACGAGCGGGTCGATCACGAAAAGCGTCTGGCCTTTTTTAATATAGGTGCCTTCGGCGAAGAGCATCTTTTCGAGGTAGCCCTCGACGCGGGCGCGGATTTCGACGAACTGCTGGGCGCGGATGCGGCCCACGTAATCGCCGTAAATATTGACGTCTTCCGTCTCAACGGGTTCGACGGCCACGACCGGAAGCGTGACCGATGCAGGCCGCGGCCGGAGCAGCACCACAAGCAGTACGCCCGCGACGATCGCGGCGCAGGCTATCGCAATCCACTGCCTGCGGCTCAGCTTCACACGGACACGGGCCGCACGCGAAGCTGCCTTCTTCACGCCGGCCAGATTCAGGTTCTGCAAATCGGGTTTCAACTTATCAAATTTCATAGAGTGTTTATAAAATGAGGGTACAGAGCAATCGTTCAATCCTTGCGCCAAGATGCACCCGTATGTTTAAAACATTTATTAGCAGCAAAATACCGTCCAAATGCGGCTCAAAGATATGCAAAATTGTGTAGAATTATTCCACACGGCTGTGGAATAATTCCACAACGCCCGACCCGGAGAGCGGCCCGAAAATCCCTGCGCAGAGGCCCTGCCGGGCACATTCCGGCCGCGGCGGAACTTCGGCCGCACCTCCGGCGACAAAAAAAAGGACCCGCCGGGGGTCCTTTCAGATTACATTTCGGGAGGAAGAGACTGCCGCAGCAGCCCTTTTCACGGCTTACCGACGGGTTCGAACCAGACTGCCGTCATCGGCTACACGGAGGGTCTTTGACGTCTCCCGAAGGCTCCCCCCCCTCACGGTGCTCCCGATCCTCTGGGAGCCGGAGTCCGATGGGATGGGCGAAGATAAAGCGGGCGCCGCCCGTATAGGTCGGATCGACCCAGATGCGGCCGCCGAAGATCATGGCGATCTGACGGCAGATGGCCAGTCCCAGTCCGGTACCCTTCTTCTTGTTGCCGTCGAGTTTCTCGAAGCGGTTGAAGATCATCTCCTGCTTGTCGAGCGGAATGCCGGGACCGGTGTCGGTCACCGAGAAGAGCACCTCGTTTTGTTCGGGACAGATCTCCACCCCGAGTACGATGCTGCCTTCGGAGGTGAACTTGGCCGCATTGGTCAGCAGGTTGATAAGTATCTGCGACAGGCGGTGGACGTCGGTAGTGAGCATGTACGAATCGACGGCGCATTCGAGACGCCCCTCGACCCCCGGCTGACAGGTATGGGCCGTGGTCATGAGGATATGCTGACAAATCTGCACGATCTCCTCCGCAGAGTAGTTGAACCTGATCTTGCCGCATTCGAGCGACGAGATATCGAGGATGTCGTTCAGCAGCGTCAACAGCATTTCGGAATTGTTGACCACGATGGCGCAGTATTCGGCGCGCTCCTCCTGCGAGAGTTCCTCGCCCTGCATGAGCGACGAGAAGCCGACGATGGCGTTCAGCGGAGTACGTATCTCATGGCTCATATTGGCCAGAAAGGCCGATTTGAGCATATCGGACTCCTCGGCTTTCTCGCGGGCGATCACCAGCTGGCCTTCGCGCTCTTCGAGCGTGCGCTTGAGACGCCGCGTACGCAGGAACAGGAACGCCACGAAGATCAGCAGCAGCACCAACAGTACGATTCCGCCCACGAGCAACTCGATATAGTGCGAATATTTCGAGAGTTTGGCAGCCACCGTATCCTCGATAACGCTGCCCTTCGGCAAGGCGTATTCGGCGATCTTCAGCTCCTTGAGCTTGCGCGAGTCGAAGACATATTCGCCGTCCGAGAGGTGGAAGTGCACACCGCCCAAGCTGCCGGTCTTATAGTACTCCTTGATCTGGGCGGCGATGACGTTGGCCCCGTTCTCGTAGTTGGGCACGAAGCCGCCCACAGCCACGTCGCCGATGCCCGTGCGGGTGATCGAGAAGACCGGAAGACGGGGGTTGAGCTGCACCAGATCGTTGAGCGAACGCTGCATGAGGTATTCGCCGTCGCTGCCCACGCGCCACGTGCCCAGCATCACGGCCGACCGGGGAGAAAGCGACGCATAGGCCGCATGCGAAGCCTCGTCGCCGTCGCGGCTGTCCACCAGCACAAGATTCAGGTCGGGATAATTCTCCATCTCCTCACGCACGAGCGCCTGCAGCGAGATGCCGCCGTAGGTGTTGTCCGAGATAAACGCGAGGTTCTCCACCTCAGGATAGAGCGTGCGGATCAGCTCGATGTTGCGGCGGATGTCGTATTTGTTGAGCAGGCCGCCCACATTGTGCAGGCTGTCCACCATATTCATGTAGTTGATCGACCGGGGCATCCAGACATCGGCGCTGTCGGACGGCGGCGGAAACACGATGCCGTTCGAACTGACAAAGCAGCTGAAGCACATCACCTCCTTGGGAATGCGTCCCAGCGAGACGAACGACGCCCACGCCTCCTGCCCCAGCAGCACGATGGCCCGCAGGCCCCCTTTGGATTCATAACGGGTTATCAGGTTGTCGGTCTGCGAAATCCAGAGGGGCGCGTCGTTGATGCTCTTGCATTCGAGCGTCTCGATGTAAATATCGCACGGCACGCCCGACGCCACGACCTGACGCTCGAATTCCGTGATGAAACTCGACATGCGGCGCGTGTCGGGATTGTAGGACGAAATGATCAGAATGCTCTCCCGTCCGCGGGCCTCCTCGGCCCGAAGCAGCGAGGGCAGCAGAATGCAGCAACTCAGGAGCAGCAGCGTCCAGTGTTTTATCACTTGATTACCGGTCATAGTTTTCTCTTTTACCGCGAAAGCAGCGAAGCGATACGGCTGCGAAGCTCGTCCGCACGCAGCGGCTTGGCAAGGCATTCGTTGAATCCGGCCTGAAACATACGCTGACGATCGGTTTCGAAAGCATAGGCCGTAAGTGCGATGACGGGAATGTCGGGAGCACGCTCGCGGATAAGCCGCAGCGCGTCATAACCGTCCATGACGGGCATGTTGATATCCATCAATACCAGATCGGGGTGTACTTCGGCGAACATATCGACGGCCTGCCGGCCGTCCCATGCATGCACCAGTTCGTAATCACGACGCAGCAGCACTTCTACCAGTTTGAAATTACTCGGATTATCCTCGGCAACGAGTAACCGGGGACGGCCGTCGTCGGAATTTACGCATTCGTTACACTCCATCGCTTCATCGGTTTAACAAAACCGTCCGGATGCGGAAAGTCCGGACAATTGCACAAAACTACCATTTTTTTTGATTAACACCATAGTATTTCCGGAAAAAATTAATATCATCGCAGTCCGGGAGCATGGAAATCCGGGCGTTTTTGCGTTATAAATTACCTCAAAAGTTCATAATGACAAATATTTTTCCGATATTTGCAACGGGAAAAAAGTGACTCATAGCGAATATTTACTACATTTACGTTGAAATTCAGGCCAAAACCTCCGGAACCGGCCTGCATGCCGCCTGCGGTACGCTTCGAAAGCGGTCATAGCTGCGACACACCCACGGTAACGAACCAATTAACATGGACAAGAAAAAAATACTGATCGTAGACGACAAGGAACAGATCGCCAAAATTCTTTACGCATACCTCCAAGCGGATTACGCCTGCTATTAGGTGCAGAATCCGCTGCACACCATCAAATGGCTGCACGACGGCAACATGCCGGACCTGATCATCTCGGACATCCGCATGCCCGAAATGCGCGGCGACGAATTTCTGGAATACCTGAAGCACAACGAATTGTTCAAGCAGATTCCGGTCGTGATGCTTTCGAGCGAGGACAGCACCTCGGAACGCATCCGCCTGCTGGAAGAGGGTGCGGAAGACTATATCGTCAAACCGTTCAATCCGCAGGAGCTCAAAATACGCATTAAAAAGATTCTCGATTGAAATATCCCGTCATCTACATCAAAGGCAAAGGCAACCGCACGGCCCGCTTCGCGGAGATGGTCGAAGGCAGGATGCACGTCGTGGGGACATCGGCTCGGCGATGCGCACGCTGACGTCGCTCAGGACCGAGCATGCGTTCATCCTCTACGAACAGCGCGATCCGGCGGCCGACCTCTCCGACATCCGGCTCCTCAATTCGTGGCCCGGCGGGGGCATCGTGCTCATCACCTCGCGGGAACTGACCGAAACCGAACGACGCGAATACCTGCGGGCAGGCGTCAACAGCGCCATTGCGGGAGACATGCCGCAGAAGGATTTCCTGCGCACGCTGCAATTCATGGGCGACTACGCCTTCACGCACAAACCCGCAGCGCAAAACAGCCCCGAAGTGCAGATTTTCCGCATGCCGCTCTGGAAACGGGCGTTCGACATCGCGGCTTCGCTCTCGGCGATCCTCCTGCTCTCGCCGCTGTTGATCGTCGTGGCGGCGGCCATCAAACTCGACAGCCCCGGACCGGTGGTCTACAAATCGAAGCGCGTGGGCAGCAACTACCGGATTTTCGACTTCCTGAAATTCCGCTCCATGCGCACCGACGCCGACCGGCGGCTCAAAGAGCTGGAAGAGCTGAACCAGTACGCCGCCCAGCCGCAGGAGGCCGATTCGGGAAAAATGGTCCTCGACGAGGAGGAGATGCGCAGACTGCTGGAAGACACCCAAAACGGGATGCTGTATGCGGACGACTTCGTGATCGCCGAAGAGCCCCACCACTAGGTCGAGACCGAGCAGGAAACGCCTTCGTGAAGATCGAGAACGATCCCCGCATCACCCGTCTGGGCCGTTTCCTGCGCAAATACAGCACCGACGAGCTGCCTCAGCTCTTCAACATCCTGCGGGGCGACATGTCGGTGGTGGGCAACCGCCCACTGCCGCTCTACGAAGCGGAACGGCTGACAAGCGACGAATATATCGAACGGTTCATGTGTCCTTCGGGCCTCACGGGCCTGTGGCAGGTCGAAAAACGCGGACAGGCGGGCAAGCTCTCGCCCGAACAGCGCAAGCAGCTCGACATCGAGTACGCCCGCAAAATGTCGCCGTGGTTCGACCTGAAGATAATTCTGCGCACATTCACGGCGTTCATACAGAAAGAAAACGTATAAAAACAGCAACTATGAAAAGAGCGGTCTTCACACTATGGCTGCTGCTGGCTGCCGTCGCCGCGACGGCACAGGGCAACTCCCCCGACTCGAATTCGGATACAGCGACCTGCAGCGGCTTTCGCCCGACGACTACATCGGCCTGCAGCCGCCGCCGCTGCACCAGCTGCTCGAAAACGCACACAACACGCCGCAGGTGGAGTATTACAACAAAGCCGTCGAGATACAGGAGCGCGAACTGAAGAACGTGCGCCGCAACTGGCAGCACTACTTCAAGATCAACGCCAACTACAATTACGGCTCGTCGGACATCTACAACCAGAACTATCAGGACAACAGCAACCAGATCTGGACCACGACCACCACGGGCCGCGAGCAGAGCTGGTGGAACGTCGGAGCGTCGTCGAAGCCATGGTCACGGCGCAGGCGCAGTACCGCCTGAGCGAAGCCGACTTCATCAACGGCAAACTCGACGCCCAGACGCTGAGCCGCCAGAAAAACATCGAAAACGTGGCCATCCGCGAGTATGAAGAGGTCCGCCGGAGCCAGAACAACGCCCTGCTGACGCTCGAAGTGCTCACCCGGACCCCGATCATCAGCCAACCGGCCCCCGCAACCGACGCCCAAGCCCCTAAAACCGAATATTCCATGAATTACATCGCTTATACCGCCCGGTTTCTCTACCGCATCAAGTGGTGGCTGATCCTCGCTCCGACAGTCGTAGCGCTGGCCGTCTTCTTCAAAATGGGCGCCCAGCCCCGCAACTACAAATCCATGACGACCGCCTACACGGGCATCGTTTCGGGCTACGACATCACCACCACCGAAGGCACGCGTCAGGACTGGAACATCATCAACAACGCGATGGACAACCTGATCAACATCATCCTGTCGCAGACCACGCTCAAGAACGTCTCGATGCGCCTTTACGCGCAGGGACTCACGCACCTCGATCCGGACAACGACAACCAGTACCTGACGGCCCGCACCTCCCGGTACCTGCTGAACCGGACCCCCAAAGAGGTCATGGACCTCGTGGACCGCACCTCCGAGGAGAAGACGCTCGAAAACCTGCGCAGATTCGAAGAGGCCGACCACGACAACCACGTATACGGCATGTTCCACTGGAACCCGCCCTACTACAGCTATCAGGCGCTGAGCCAGATCAAGGTCAAGCGCATCACCAGCAGCGACATGCTCGAAATCAGCTACGAGAACGACGACCCGTACATCGTCTACAACACGCTGGTGATCCTCAACGACGAATTCGTCAGGCAGTACCGCGACCTGCGCTTCGGCGAGACGAACAACGTGATCGCCTACTTCGAGTCCGAACTGGCCCGCGTGGGCAAGAACCTGCGCGAGCTGGAGGATTCGCTGCGCGACTACAACTCGAGCACAAGGTGATCAACTACGACGAGCAGACCAAGCATATCGCCGCCCTGTCGCGCGACTACGAACTGCGCTACGAGGAGATTCCGCTCAACTTCGAGAGCGCCGAGAAACTGCGCAAGTCGATCGAAGAGCAACTCGAAGGGTTGCAGACCTTCCACAACAATGCGCAGTTCATCGAGAAGCTCCATACGATCGGCAGTCTCTACTCGCACATTTCGGCGGCCGAAGCTTTCCAGCCTACGCCCACCGAGAGCGGCGAGACGCTCTCCGACCGTCCGAGCATAGCGGCCAGTCGCAGCAATACGGGCGACCTGCGCAGGAAACTGGCCGAGGAGACCCGCAACCTGCAGGAGATAACGACCAACATCGCCAGCCGGCAGTACACCAAAGAGGGGCTTTCGACCAACTCGATCGTGGCGGAGTGGCTCGCCGCCGTACTGCTCGCCGAGAAATCGCGGGCCGAGCTGGCGGTCATGAAACTGCGCAAGACCGAACTCGACGACAAGTACACCCACTTCTCGCCCGTGGGTTCGACGCTCAAGCGCAAAGGCCGCGAGATCAACTTCTCGGAGCAGTCGTACCTCTCGATCCTCACGGCCCTCAACACGGCCCGCCTGCGCCAGAAAAACCTGCAGATGACCTCGGCGACGCTCAAGATCATCAACCCGCCGGTGCTCCCGATCAACGCCGAGCCGAACAAGCGCAGGCTTGTCGTGGCCGCGGCGTTCCTCGCCACGTTCCTCTTCGTGCTGGGATTCTTCATCCTGCTGGAACTGCTCGACCGCACGCTGCGCGACAAGGTCCGCGCCGAGCGCATCACCGGCGGCAGGGTCATCGGAGCTTTCCCCGGCAAAGGACGCTTCGGACAGCGGCGCTACGCCAAGCAGTACCGCGAAATCGCGGCGCGCTATATCGGCAACGCGGCGATCAACTATTTCGAGCCGTCGCGCCGACCCAACATACTCAACATACTGAGCACCGAGGCCGGCGACGGCAAGAGCACGATTTCGGAACAGGTGGCCGCCTATCTGCGCGAAGCCGACATGAAAGTCCGCGTGATCTCATGGAACAAGGACTTCGACGTCGAGCAGAAATCCTACCTGCTCGCCGGAAAACTCGAAGATTTCGTGCAGGACAGACCGGGCGACCTTCCGCTCTGCGAAGCCGACGTCGTGCGGGATATCGTTCTCGGCGACGGCGATCAGCGTAGGCGGCAGCCCCCGCAGGCGTTCGGCCGAAGCCCGCACGGGAGACATCAGGTCGCTGCCGCGCTGCGCCGAGTCCGAGACATACTGTTCGAACATCCACTTCATCAGAGGTGCGGTCAGAAACCGCTGACGCCCGTACTCCGCATAGGAATCCCAGTCATATCCGGCGTCGGTCACCGGCCACATCAGCACCAGCGTGCGGATCTGCGGTCCGCCGTGATCCTTGGCCAGAAGAGCCGCCGCCAGCGACATGTTGCCGCCGACGCTGTTGCCGGCCAAAGCCAGCCGGCTGCCGTCCACACCTATCTCTCGGCCGTTTTCGGCCACCCATTTCACGGCAATGTAAATCTCCTCGACGGCCTGCGGAAACCGCGCTTCGGGCGAAGGCGTATAGTTGACGAAAACCGCCGCGCAACCCGACTCCGCGACCAGATCGCGCACCAGCCTGCGGTGGGTCAGATAATCGCCCAGCACCCAGCCGCCGCCGTGGACGAAGACGAAAACCGGCAGCCGTTCCCGGCCGGTTCCCGCCGGCCGCACAAGATTCAGGCGCAGGGTGCGCCCCTCGCTCTCGATGGTCCGTTCGGACTCTTCGACGCCCGACAGATCGACCGGAACGGCCGCCTGCAGATCGGCCAGCACGCGGCGCGCGTCGGGCACGGGCAGCGACTCGACGGCGGGTCCGCCGCCGTTCAACACGTCCAGATAGGTCTTGGTTCCCTGCGACAGCCGTTACTGCGCCATGGCGTGGCGGTAGCCGTCGATTTTGGCCCAGTCGCCGCGGGTGAAATCCGGAACGGCGACGGGCGCGTTGTTATGTTCGAGCGAAGCCGCCGTCAGCGCGCCGATGCAGGACCATTCGGCCGCGTCGTAAACGTCCTGATCGAGCGGAAGACCGTGCTGCAGGCAGTAAACCAGCCGGTAATCCATGATGAAGTCCATGCCACCGTGGCCGCCCACCTGACGGGCCTTGTCCTCGATGTCGCGGACGATCGGGTGCTTGTAACGCTCCATAAGCGTCTTCCGGGCCTCGGCGGGAATGAACGAGTGTCCGCTCAGGTTCTCGTGGTCGGGGACCTCGCCCGCCAGCTGTTCGGGACGGAACGCATAGCCCTGAACCGGATATTTGTTGGCGAACCCTTCGGTGCCGGTAAGCTGATACATGCGGCTGTAGGGACGGGGCGTATAGACGTTGTGTTCCAAAAGGATCGTGCGGCCCTTCTCGGTCTTGATGAGCGTCAGCGTCTGATCGCCGTTGGCGAAGGTTTCGGCGCCCATCTTCTCCTTGGCGGTTTTGAGTCCGTTGATCGACTCGGTGTCCATCGACACCAGACGGGTCATCCTGTCGCCGCGGTGGATGTCCAGCAGCTGGCAGGCCGGACCGAGTCCGTGCGTAGCGTAAACGTCGCCGCGGTGCGACTGGTTGAAGTCGAGACGCCAGTTGCCCTGATAATGCTCCCAGAACGGATCGAGGTCGTGGATGTACGAACCTTCGGTGTGGATGATCTCGCCGAACAGCCCGTGCTGGGCCATGTTGAGCGTCGTCAGCTCGAAAAAGTCGTAAACGCAGTTTTCGAGCATCATGCAGTGACGCTGGGTCTTTTCGGCGGTATCGACCAGCTGCCAGCACTCTTCGAGCGACATGGCGGCGGGAACCTCCACGGCCACGTGCTTGCCGTGCTCCATGGCGTAAACCGCCATCGGCACATGCAGCTGCCACGGGGTGCAGATATAGACGAGGTCGATGTCGTCGCGCCGGCAAAGCTCTTTCCAGCCCTCCTCACCGCTGTAGGCCGCGGCTGCGGGGAGATTCCGGCCGGCGAGGATCTCCTGCGACTTTTCGACCCGGTCGGGATAGAGGTCGCAGAGCGCCTTGATCTCGACGCCGTCGAGGTAGGTGAAACGCTCCACGGCGCCCGGACCGCGCATGCCCAGCCCGATAAATCCGACCCGCACGACGGGCATCGGATCGGTCGTCAGCCGCAGCACCGAATGCTGGCCCTCGGCACGGGCCGGGGCATCGAAAACAATCACGCCGTCCACGACGCTGTAACCCTTCGGCGAAGATCCGCAGGCCGTAAAAAGGAGCGCAGCGACGACCGCCCACGACAAAAAGGCAAATTTCTTCATTTATCAGTAGTTTTTAGATGTTCATGCAAAAATATGAAATATTTTGAAATATGCGGCCATTTGACTACTTTTGCCCACGTAAAAATCACACACCATGTTTCGTAAACTGACGGCGGCAATCCTATCGGTCATTCTGCTCTCTCCGGGATGGCTCGGCGCAACGGGTCTCACGCTGCCGTTCGCACTCGTTCCGCTGCTATGGATCAGCTCGTCGTACGACGCTTCGCGCCGTTCGTGGCGGCGCATGTTCGGCTGGGCCGCGCTGACCTTCGCGCTGTGGAACGTCGCGACGGTGTGGTGGCTATGGAACGCAACTCCCGTGGGTCCCGTCGCCGCGACGCTGGCTTCGACATTCTTCAACATGATCGCCTTCATGTTGTTTCACACGGTGTCGAAAAAAGGCCCCAAGGCCTTGGCCTACACGCTGCTCGTCGCAGGCTGGATCGCCACGGAATACTGGTACACGGTCGGCGAGTTTTCGTGGCCGTGGCTGATTCTGGGCAACGGATTCTCGCACGAGACATGGCTCGTGCAGTGGTACGAATATACGGGCGTCTTCGGCGGTTCGCTGTGGGTGCTGCTCTGCAATATCCTCTTCTTCGAGGCGATCCGCGCACGGCGCAATGCGGCCCGCTGGGCCGCGGCGGCCGGCATGCTGCTCGTCCCGGCCGCCGTATCGCTGGGCATCTGGTGGAGCTGGCAGCAACCCGCCGAAGGGACGGCCGAGGTGAGCGTCGTCCAGCCCAACGTGGACTGTTACGACAAATTCAACGGCCGCGCGGAGTGGCAGGAGCGCAACATCGTCGACCTGCTGACGGAAGTCCCCGCCGGAGCGCAGTTCATCCTGCTCCCCGAAACGGCCGTGCCGAGACATTACTGGGAACCGGGACTCACCGAGACCCGGTTCGACAACGAGCCGGGACCGTTCTGGCAGGAGCTGGCCGACACGCTCCGCAGCAGCCATCCGCAGGCGCTGCTCGTCACCGGCGCCTTCACCAACCGCTATTATGCGGCGGGACTGCAGCCCCGCACGGCCGTGGGCAACCCTTACGGCGACGGCTACTACGACGACTTCAACACGGCCGTGGGACTCGACTCCGCAGGCCGCACGCAGCTGCACCACAAAGGCAAGCTGGTGATCGGCGTGGAAAACACCCCGACGGTCATCTTCGACCTCATGCAGTTTCTGGTCATCGACTTGGGCGGCGTCGTGGGGCAGATCGGCATGGGCCAGCACGGTACGGCCTTCGCGCACGCCGGCATGCGCATGGGCCCGGCCATCTGCTACGAAGGACTTTACGGCGACTTCTACGGCGATTTCGTGCGCCGGGGAGCGCAGTTCATGGCCATCATCTCGAACGACGGCTGGTGGGGCGACACGCCGGGTTACAAGCACCTGTTCACCATCTCGCGGCTGCGGGCCATCGAACACCGCCGCGCCATCGCCCGATCGGCCAATACGGGCATGTCGGGCTTCATATCGGCCCGCGGCGACATCGGGGAGACCCTCGGCTGGGAAAAGCGGGGCGTGATCTCCGCCGCCGTGCCCCTCAACTCCGAACTCACCTTCTACACCCGATACGGCGACTATCTGGGCCGCATTTCCGAGTACCTGACACTGCTCTGCGTGCTTTACTACATCGCCTACCGGGTCAAAAGGAAAAATTACCTCGTAAAATAAAACCCGAAACCCGATATGAATTACACCCAGACCCTCGAATTCCTCTTCTCGTCGCTGCCGGTCTTCGAAGCCAAAGGCGCGACGGCCTACAAGCCGGGATTGGAGCGTATCACCGCGTTCTGCCGCCACATAGGCAATCCCCAGCGTAACTTTTTCACGATCCACGTGGCGGGAACCAACGGCAAAGGTTCCGTGTCGCATATCATCGCATCGGTGCTCCAGCAGGCGGGCTACCGCACGGGGCTTTTCACCTCGCCCCACCTGCAGGATTTCCGCGAACGCATCCGGGTGGACGGAGAGATGATTCCCAAACAGAAAGTGGTGAACTTCGTGGACAAGCACCACGGCAAGATGGTCGAGCTGGAGCTGTCGTTCTTCGAGATGACCGCCGCGCTGGCTTTCGACTACTTCGCGCAGAGCGACGTCGAGGTGGCCGTGATCGAAACGGGACTCGGAGGACGTCTCGACGCCACGAACATCATCGTGCCGCTGGTGAGCGTCATCACCAACGTGGGGCTGGACCACACGGCGCTGCTGGGCGACACGCTGCCGAAAATCGCCGCCGAGAAGGCCGGCATCATCAAAAAGAGCATTCCGGTAGTCATCGGCGAGAGCGATCCCCGCTACAACGAGGTCATCGAGCAGACCGCCGCCGCCAACAAGTCGAAGGTCATCTACGCCGAGCAGGAGTTCTCGTGCGAGCCCTGCCTCTGCGGAACCGACCGCCAACACTTCTGCATGCACCGCACCCGCGACAACCGCAACTTCGAGGTCGATCTCGATCTGGGGGGCAACTACCAGCGCCGCAACATGGTCACGGCAGCCGCAACGGTCGATTTCCTGCACGAGGAGACGCCGCTGACCATCTCCCGCCGCGCCTTCCTCGAAGGTGCGCGCGACACGGCAGCCAACACCTCGCTCATGGGCCGCTGGCAAAAGCTGGGCGAACAGCCGCTTACGGTCTGCGACACAGGCCACAACCCCCACGGCATCGCCTACGTCGCCCGGCAGCTCAAAGCCACGCCCCACAAACAACTCTACTGCGTGATCGGCTTCGTCCGCGACAAGGACCTCGCCCATATCCTCCCCCTGCTGCCGCACGACGCCCACTATATCTTCACGCAGGCGAAGACCGAACGGGCCTTCTCTGCCGCCGAGCTTACCGCCAAAGCCGCGATCTACGGGCTGCACGGCGAGACCGTCACCGAAGTTCCCGCCGCAGTCGCCCGCGCCAAGGAGCTGGCCGGCGCCGACGACATGATCTTCATCGGCGGCAGCACCTATGTGGTCGCCGAAGCCTTGTAAAACCGTCTGACAGATCGCGACGCATCCGCAGACAACTTATATTATAATCCGGACCGGGAAAAGATACGCCCTATCTTTCCGGTCCGTTTTTTTCGATTTCCGCGCGGCGGGACAAAAATCTTTCCGGCCGGAAAAACAGATTTCGCGGCCCCGCAACAACGATTTGAGGCAGAGCGTTTTCGATTTGGGGGATTTTGATTTTGCAAATAATACTAAAAGTCTTAATTTTGGCATATTAATTACCCCCGATGCACCAGAAACCGACCAAAACCTGCATTACCTCCGCGGAGTTCGGGAGATTGTATTCCGACTACAATCCCCGGTTTACCGAGGTCACCTACCGTTACGTGCGCGACCGGGGAATTGCGGAGGATCTGGTGTCGGACAGTTTCATGGCGTTCTGGGAGGAGCGGGACCGGCTGCCGGAAGATGTGAACGCCCCGGCTTACGTGCTGACCATCGTCAAAAATAAGTGCCTGAACCACCTGAAGGTCAGGTTGCTGCACCTGCAGATCGAGAAAAAGCTGCATTCGACCCAGCAGCGGCTGATCCAGTCCGACATTCAGTCATTGGCGGCCTGCGTTCCCGACACGCTGTTCGTGGAGGAGATGCAGACGATGCTCGACCGCGCCGTCAGCCGGATGCCGGATGCCGGATGCCGGAACTTACGCGGCGCATTTTCGAAGGCAGCCGCTACGAGAACAAAAGCTACAAAGAGCTTGCTCAGGAGCTGAACATCGCCTTCACCCACGTCAATTTCGAGATGCGGCGGGCGCTGAAAATACTTAGGGAAGAATTCAAGGACTATATTTTCGCGCTGATCATACTGCTGGCTGTCAGCAACTTGATTTAATAAAATAAATTATTAAACAAATAAATGCACCGTTTCACTACTAACACGGTGCATTTGTTTGTTATTACTACTAACAGAGAGAAAAAGAGAAGATGGACGATTTATTACTGTACAAGTTTTTGCAGAACGAAGCGTCGGAAGACGAAATCAGGACGGTATTGGACTGGCTCGACGCCGACCCGGCCAACCGGAAATATTTCGACGGGCTGGACAATATGCTCAATGCCGCCCGCGTAAACCGCCCCGCAGGCCGGAAACCCCTGCGTCGTCCGCTCCCGTCGCTGCGCAGTATCGGCGCATGGAGCATGCGCATCGCGGCAGTCCTGTGCTTATGTCTCGGAGTGAGTTATTTCGCAGCTACGAAGATGTTCGACCGCAAGGCTTCCAACAATTCACTGAGCGTGTTCGTACCCAACGGCGAGCGCATCAGCATGACGCTCACCGACGGCACGACCGTATGGCTCAATTCGGGCACGACGCTGGAATATCCGGCGGTTTTTGCACGCGGAGAGCGCCGGGTGAAGGTCACGGGCGAAGCGATGTTCGACGTCAAGAGCGACCCGCAGCATCCGTTCGTCGTCGAAACGTTCGCCTGCGACGTAAGGGTGCTGGGCACCAAATTCAACGTAGAGGCGAACGAAGAGAAGGGGATTTTCAGCGCCGACCTGCTCCGCGGCAAGGTTCAGGTCTGCAACCGGACGGACCGCAGCGACCGGATTACGATGGAGCCGAACCAGACGGTCCATCTGGAAAACGGAAAGTTGCAGCTTCACGCGCAGGAGAACGCCGACAAACTGCTCTGGACGGACGGCATCCTCTGCATAACGGGAATGACGTTCGAGGAGGTCATGGCCAAGTTCGAACGCTGCTACGACATCAACGTGGAAATTCTGCGCGACGACCTGCCCCAGATCGAGTTCCAGCGATGCAAGCTCCGCATCAGCGAAGGGATAGACCACGCCCTCGCGGTGCTGCAGCACGCGGCCGATTTCAGGTACGAACGAGATATTACGACCAATACGCTCTATATCAGATAACGAATGAAGTACGAACCCAACAGCCCGATGCCTATGAGAAAGTAACCGAGAACCCTTTTCTTCCGTATCAAGTCCTGATAAAAAAAGAAAACCTATGAATGTTGGCGCATCCATAGGTACATTCTTCAGGCGTAAAACCTACTTAAACCCTCAGGAGTTTATATTCGCTGCTATTTGCTGTATCTCTATCTTTGTCATCCGTCGCGGCTTTTGCCCAGCCGGCACCGCCCCGGATCACGATCACGATGGCGGACGTTCCGATGGAACGGGTGATTGACGCCATCGAAAAACAATCCAGTTATCTCTTCGCCATCGACGCGAACGTGAACATTTCCCAGAAGGTCAGCGTCTCCTGCACGGATGCCTCCGTCGAGACCGCACTGACGCAGATGGTCAAAGGAACCGACGTGGCTTACCGCATCGACGCCTCGAACGTCGTGCTCTCGGCGGTCCGCAAAGAGGTGAGCGCACAACCCCGATTCGTTTCCGGCAAGGTTCTCGACGCACAGGGAAACCCCGTCGTCGGAGCGGCCGTCATCGTCAAAGGGACGACCGTCGGCATGAGCACCGGAGCCGACGGAGACTACTTGCTGCAGATATCCCCCTCGGCTGGAAACGCCGTACTGGTCGTCAATTATCTGGGCTTCCGCCCCGTAGAGGTCACCGTCGGAAATCGCACGCAGATCGATTTCACGCTGCACGAAGAGTCGCAGGCCGTAGACGCCGTGGTCGTAACGGCCCTCGGCATCAAGCGCTCGGAAAAGGCGCTCAGCTACAACGCCCAGCAGGTGAGTTCGGAGGATATCAGCATCGTGAAGGACGTCAATCTGATGAATTCGCTGAACGGTAAAATCGCAGGCGCGGTCATCAATTCGTCGGCATCGGGCATCGGCGGCGCCACCCGCGTAGTGCTTCGCGGTCTGAAATCCATCATCAGCAGCAACAACGCCCTCTACGTGGTGGACGGAATTCCCCTCTTCAACAATAACAACGGCGAGATAAAGAGCGAATTCGAGTCGCAGCCCCGCGGCGAGGGTCTCACGGACCTCAACCCGGACGACATCGAATCCATGACCGTGCTCACCGGCCCCTCGGCGGCGGCGCTTTACGGATCGAGCGCGGCGAACGGCGTGATCGTGATCACCACCAAGAAGGGAAAGGCCGGCCGGCCCCAGATTTCGTTCTCCAACCAGACGACCTTCTCCTCGCCGCTCAAAATGCCTGAGTTCCAGACCAAATACGGCAACCAGCCGAGAACCTATTCCAGCTGGGGGGGGGTACTGGCGACCCCTTCGTCCTATAACCCGCAAGATTTCTTCAACACGGCGGCCAACACGCAGACCAACGCCAGCATCTCCGTAGGTAACGAGAAGAATCAGACCTACGCCTCGCTGATGCACGTCTATGCCAACGGCATCCTGCCCAACAACTCATACGACAAACACTCCGTCACGGTTCGCAACACGACCTCGTTCCTGCAGGATCGGATGACGCTGGATGCAGGCTTCAGCTACGTGGAGACCGAAGACCAGAACATGCTCTCGGCAGGACGCTATTTCAACCCGCTGACCTCGCTCTACACCTACCCGCGCGGCGAAAGCGTCGAGGATCTGATGATGTTCGAGATCTATGATTCGAACAAAAAACGCTACGTGCAGAACTGGGCGTGGAGCCGCGGCGCGCTCGACATGCAGAACCCCTTGTGGATGATGCACCGCAACGTCCAGAACAACAAGCGGCGGCGCTCCATGATGAACGCGAGCCTCACCTACAAGGTGACCGACTGGCTCACCCTCGCCGGCCGCGCCAAGGCCGACCTGAGCGTCGGCGAATCGTCGCGCAAGCTCTACGCATCGACCGACCCGCTGTTCGCCGGCGGCGACAACGGATTCTTCGAATTCACCAAAGAGGAGGACACCCACCGCTACGGCGACTTCATCGCCACCGTAAACAAGCACTGGGAGCAGTTCTCGCTCTTCGCCAATGTCGGCGCCAGCATCTCCGACCAGCTCTCCAGCATCGCCGGAGCGCGCGGTCCGCTCGAACTGCCCAACTTCTTCTCGCTGACCAACACCAACCCCTACGGCGCATCGGGCCAACGGCTTCAGGAGCGCAAACGCGAGCAGGAGCAGGCCGTATTCGCCAGCGTGGAGGCCGGATGGAGGGGCATGCTCTACCTCACGGCCACGGTCCGCAACGAATGGCATTCGAACCTCGCCTATACGGACAACCTGTCGTACTGCTTCCCCTCGGTCGGCCTTTCGGGCCTGATTCACGAAATGGTGAAGCTCCCCTCGTTCATCGACTATCTCAAGGTGCGGGCTTCGTGGGCCGAAGTGGGCAGCCCGATTCTTTGGGGCATCTCCTACCTGACCTACAAATGGAAGCAGGGTTCGTGGTCCACGAGCGCCACCAGACCGATCCAGAATCTCCGCCCGGAGAACACGACCTCGTGGGAGGTGGGTCTGAACGCCCGACTGTTCGCCAATTCGCTCTCGCTGGACTTCACCTACTACAAGTCCAACACCAAACACCAGACCTTCCTCGTGCCCCTGTCTGGTTCGGCCGGCTACGAAAACATGTACGCGCAGACGGGCAACGTCGAAAACAAGGGTTTCGAGCTTTCGATCGGATACGACAAGACATGGAGGGACTTCGCGTGGAGCTCCAGCCTCACGCTCAGCCACAACAAGAACAAGGTCGTCGAGCTGATGAACAACTACTACGACCCGCAGACGGACAAATACTATACGCTCAAGGAGTATGAGGTCGCCAGCATGGGCGGCGCCAACTTCATCATGACCGAAGGCGGCACCATGGGCGACCTGTACGCCTACGGAGACCTGTGGCTCGACGAGAACGGCTACATCTACATCAACCCCAACGACCCGAAGCTGATGGTCACCGACGAGCGCATCAAGCTCGGCTCGGTGCTGCCCGACTACAACGCCGGTTTCCGCAACGATTTCTCCTACAAGGGCATCAACCTCTCGCTGCTCTTCTCCGCACGCTTCGGCGGCATCGTGGTATCGCCCACCCAAGGTTTTCTCGACGGACTCGGAGTATCGAAGGCGAGCGCCGATGCGCGCGACGCCGGCGGCGTGCCCATCAACAACGGCAGGATCGACGCGCAGCACTACTACGAGACCGTCGGTCTGGGACAGCTGCTCTCCCACTACACCTACAGCGCCACGAACGTCCGCCTTCAGGAGACGAGCATCGGATATACCTTCCCGAAGAAATGGATGGGCGACCGGGTCAAGCTGACCGCATCGCTCGTAGGGCGCAACCTCTGGATGATCTACTGCAAGGCCCCGTTCGACCCCGAACTCACGGCCTCCACCGGTTCCTACCTCCAAGGTATCGACTACTTCATGCAGCCGAGCCTGCGAAGCCTCGGTTTCAATGTCCAACTTAAGTTCTAACCAAGCCTTAAGACCGTTATGAGAAAATACATGAACATCATAAACAGACTGTTGTTCGGCGCCGTCGCCTTGGCGGCATTGTCCTGCACGGGCAATTTCGAAACCTACAACCGGAACCCCGACCAGCCGAGCACGATAGACCGCGACGTCTGGAACTACATCAAAAGCATGCAGTACAACGTGATTCCCACCGTCAAGAACCAATATCAGATCGTGGAAAACGTGTCGGGAGGCGCCTACGGCCGCTACTTCGCCTACGCCAAATCGACCGATGCGGGATGGAACACCGGCATGTTCGCCTTTTACCGAATCGCCAACGACTGGGCCAATCCTCCCTACGAGGTGCCCATGACCAACATTTACAGCAACTGGCGGGCCATCAAGGCCGAACTCGAAGAGCCGGAAGACGACTACCGCATGGCGCTCGCCCAGATCATCCGCGTGGCGGCCATGCAGCGCGTCACCGACATTCAGGGGCCCATTCCCTACCGCACGATGGAGAACAACGACGACCTGACCGCTCCCTACCAGTCGCAGGAGGCCGTCTACGGCTTCATGCTCGAAGACCTCGACCATGCGGTGAACGTGCTGGAGACCTACATCACCCTCGCCGGAACGGACGTGGTCGCAGAAGCCGCATCGGCGGATTACGTCTACAACGGCAACCTCGCCAAATGGATCCGGTTCGCCAATTCGCTCAAGCTCCGTCTGGCCATGCGCATCTCGAACGTGTCGCCCGATGCCGAACGCTATGCCGAAGAGGCCGTCGCGCACCCCTACGGCGTGATCGAATCGAACGCGGACAACGCCTCGCTCGACGTCTCCCAGACCAACGACCAGAATCCGCTCCGCTGGCTGGTCGAGGATTACAGCGACGTGCATGCGGCGGCCGAGATCGTCACCTACATGAAGAGCTTCGACGACCCGCGCCTCTCCAAATATTTCAACCCTGCGGTCCGGGACAGCGAGTACCACGGCTCGCGCGTAGGCGCCTACTCCTCCAGCCAGTGGAAGGACTACTATTCGCTTCCGAAAACCAACGCCCTCGACCGGCTCATGTGGATGAACGCCGCCGAAGTGGCCTTCCTGAAGGCCGAAATGGCCGTCAACGGATGGGACGTGACGGGCGACGCCAAGACGCTCTACGAAGAGGGCATCCGCCTTTCGTTCGAGCAGTATCAGGCCGAAAACTACACGTCCTACATCGCCGGCACGGCCGCGCCGACCGCCTATTCCGATCCGCGCAGGGCCAACAACTATACGCCGGGCACGGCCTACAGCGTCACCGTCGCATGGGACGGCGCCCTTTCGGCGGAAAAGCAGCGCGAGAAGATCATCACCCAGAAATGGATCGCCCTCTATCCGCTCGGAACGGAGGCGTGGGCCGAGCAGCGCCGCACGGGATACCCGCGGTTCTACCCCACGCCCACCAGCACCAACGCCTCGAACGAGCCTAACCTGCCGACCGAAGGCGCTTCGCGAATCCCCTTCGCCCCGAACGAACAGACGCGCAACGCCGACAACTACGACGCGGCGGTGGCCCTGCTGGGCGCCGGCGGCGACAAGTTCGGAACCCGGCTGTGGTGGGACGTCAAAACAGACAAACCCGCTTGGTAGAAGGTTTCTGCCGACCGGCAATTTTTCAATGTAACCCGAAAAAAACGACAAGTATGAAAAAGATATTATTGATGTGTCTGTCCCTGCTGCTGTTCGCGTCAGCTCTGGTCTCCTGCGAGGATTGGACGGAGCCCGAAAGCAAGGTGTTCCTCAAGGGCGACGGGCACGACGACGCCTATTACGCCGCCCTGCGCAAATGGAAGGCGGAGACCGATTACGACATGGCATGGGGATGGTTCGGCGGTTGGGGCGCCAACGCCACCAACCTCAAGAACTCGCTCCGGGGCCTTCCCGACAGCCTCTATCTGGCGGCCATCTGGGGCCGGTGGCGTCCCAGCGTCCTGACCGACGCCATGAAGGCCGACATGGAGTATGTCCAGCGGGTAAAAGGCACCAAAGTGGTGTGCACCACCATTACCGGCTGGGTGGGAGTCGACGTGATCGGAGGCGATTACCAGAACAACCCCCAGAAAGAGGAGTATTTCGGCTGGAAGCCCGAATGGGACACTCCGTCGGGCTGGCGGGCCGCCGACGGCACCGACGAACGGGCCGCTCAGGAAGCCTCCATCCGCAAATACGCCCGCATGCTCGCCGACAGCGTTTATACGGGCGGCTACAGCGGCATCGACTTGGACTACGAGCCGAACGTCGGCGGAGCCGGCTGCAAACGCGAGCTATCCAACCGCGACAACTTCTACATCTTCGTGGACGAGCTGGGCAAATACCTCGGACCGAAATCGGGCACGGACAAACTGCTGGTCATCGACGGAGAGATCAACGCCGTCGAAGGCCGCTGCATGCCCTATTTCGACTACTTCATCTGGCAGGCGTACAGCACCTCCTCCGATTCGGGACTCAACACCTACATCAGCACGGTGATCCGGAACGGTTCGGGATACATGGAGCCGGAAGAGCTGATCCGCAAGCTCTACACCACGGTCAACTTCGAACAATACGCCGCCGAGGGCGGCGGCTCCTACACGGGCGGCATCAACCGGCTTCTGGGGCAGGCTCTCTGGAAACCCACATGGGAGGGCAAGACCTACCGCAAGGGCGGATTAGGCTCCTACCACATCGAATACGAATATTATCTGTCCGGCAAATCGGGCTTCTATCCGTGGACCCGGCAAGCCATCAACGCCGTACATCGGTCCGAGAACGAAGAAGAGGTTCCGAACAAATAACCGAATAAAACCACTGCAATGAAAATCAAGGCATTTTATTTATCGGCCGTCGCAGCGATCGTGACGGGACTCGTGTCCTGCGACAACGCCGAACTCAAATACGACGACGTAACGGGCCCCGGCAGACTCTTCCTGAACGAAGCGGTCGGAACGGCCAAATCGGTCTCGTTCGTCATTCCCGACGACGGCAGCGTCTACACGGTCACGCCCCGCATCTCGAAACCGCTGGGCAGGGACCTGAAACTCACCGTATACGTGGACGAGAAGGCCCTCGACGAGTACAACAAACAGAACAACACCTCCTACACACTGCTTCCCAACACCAACTACGAATTCGAAAGCAGCGCGGTGATCCCCGCAGGCAAGGTCGTCTCCAATCCGGTGACAATCACCCTGCATCCGCTCACCACGGAGCAGAACAAGACGGGATTCGTCCATGCGCTGCCCATCGCCGTAAAGGCCGAAGGGGAAGCCATGCAGGTGCTCGAAGGCGCCGACGCATTCGTCTTGGCCGCAACGCCGGTTCCCTATTCGAACGTAGTCGAGATCACGGGCAACAGCTATCTGCAAACACGTTTCGCCGAAGATTACAAACTCTCGTCGTGGACCTTCGAAACGCTGTTCAACCCCAGTCAGATCTACACCGGCAACACGACGACATGGCTCGCGTCGGCCATCGGCTACTACGAGCAGGGCGGCACGAAGATCATTCAGGACGGCTTCATGCTCCGTCTGGGCGACAGCGGCGGCGGCACGAAGAACAGCCTGATCAACGGCATGGTCAGCCGCTCCGGCAAACAGATCTCCTCCATCCCGCTCCAGTCGAACATCTGGCACCATATCGCCATCGTGTGCGACGAAGGTGACATCACGCTCTACGTGAACGGCAACGTCGGCTACACGGCCAAATCGGGCTATGCCGCGACGCAGTTCTACGCCCTGAACGGCATCCGCTTCGGCAACGAATCCGCTTCCGGCAACCTCGGAAGCCTGCGTTACCGCTACTGTCAGGTCCGGTTCTGGTCCGTAGCGCGCAGCGTCGAGGAGCTGAACAACAACCGCTATGCGGTTCCGGCCGACACGCCGGGTCTGCTGGGCTACTGGAAACTCAACGAGTACACCGAAGGCAAGGCGATGGTTCCGGGCTCCAGCGTAAAATGTATCGAAGAGGACACTCCGATGACGGAAACGGAGACCTACCTCTTCAAAGACGCCACGGGCAAACAGCCCGACGCCCTCATCCACCGGGCGTCCGCAAACACCCCCTACATCTTCACCCCGGACAAACGCATCGAGGTGGGGTATACATGGGACGGCGTTCTCGCCCAATAACCGTCCGAACGAAACGAGCCTCCCCGTAAAACCGAATTTACGGGGAGGCGGTTTCTAATGACCACTTTCCTGAAAAACCGTGACATGAAATTTTCATTCCACCTGCTGCTGACCTGCATCGCGCTCACGGCCTGCGGCGAGAGCGGCAAAACGACCGCCGATTACCGGATCGTGCCGCGCCCCGGCGAAATCGCGCCCGGCGACGGCGGCGATTTCGAACTGGACGCCCGCACCCGGATCGTATGCACCGGCGACGGCGACGGCATGCGCGCCAATGCGGAGTTTCTCGCCGGATATGTCGAATCGGTCGTCGGCTCGGCCCCCGAAATCACCGGTCCGGACGGCCTTTGCGACGACGGCAGGGCAGTCATCCTGCGGGCCGACGCGCCGGGCAAAGGCGGCGAAGCGTACGAAATAGAGGTTTCCGAGAACCGCATCACCGTCAGCGGGGAGTCCGACGCCGGCGTGTTCTACGGCATCCAGACGCTCCGCAAGGCGATGGGCGCCGCAAAAGCAGCCAAAGTGCTTTTCCCGGCGGTCCGCATCGCCGACGAACCGTATCTGGGCTACCGGGGCGTGATGCTCGACGTGGGGCGCACGTTCTATCCCGTCGAAGAGGTGAAGCGGATCATCGATCTGGCAGCGCTGCACAACCTCAACGTCTTCCACTGGCACCTGACCGACGATCAGGGGTGGCGGATCGAGATCGACGCCTATCCCCGCCTGACGGAAACCGGGGCTTTCCGCCGCGACACGACGCTCGCGGGCGAGCCGGGCACCTTCGGCGGCTACTACACCAAACGGCAGATCCGCGACATCGTCGAGTATGCCGCACGCCGGTATATCGAAGTCGTTCCGGAGATCGACATGCCGGGCCACATGACGGCGGCGCTCGCCTCCTACCCCGAACTCGGATGCACGGGCGGGCCGTACGTCATCACCTCGCAGCCGGGCGTGCGCCGCGACATCCTCTGCGCGGGCAATCCCGCGGTCTTCGATTTCGTGGAAAAGGTCCTCGAAGAGGTGATCGGACTCTTCCCCTCGAAGTACATCCACATCGGGGGCGACGAATCGCCGCGCACGCGGTGGCGGGAGTGTCCCGAATGCCAGTCGCTGATCCGCAGGGCGGGGCTGAAAGCCGACGCCCGCCACAGCGCCGAAGACAAGCTTCAGGGCTACTTCAACACCCGGATCGAGGAGTTCCTCGCACGCCACGGGCGACGGCTGATCGGCTGGGACGAAATCGTGGACGGCGGCATGTCGCCCGACGCTACGGTCATGTCGTGGCGCGGAACGGCAGGCGGCATCCGGGCCGCCGACGAGGGTTTCGACGTCATCATGTCGCCCAACTCGTCGCTTTACTTCGACTATTACCAGTCGGCGAACATCGACACCGAACCGCCGACCATCGGCGGTTATATTCCACTGAAAAAGGTCTACGACACCGAACCCGTTCCCGAAGAGCTGACGCCGGAGCAGGCCCGTCACATTATCGGCGTGCAGGCCAACGTGTGGACGACCTACATGCGGACCGATACGATTCTGGAACACATGCTGCTGCCCCGGCTGGCGGCGCTCGCGGAAAGGGCGTGGTCGGACAGGGAGAAGGATTTCACGGACTTCATGATGCGGCTCGACCGGCTCGTCGGGTTCTACGACCGCGACGGTTACAGCCACTTCCCCCATTTCTACGACATAACCGGCGCCTTCACCGCGGATTACGCCCGCAAGGCGGTGGGGATGACCCTTTCGTCGCTGCCCGGAGCGGACATCCGCTACACGCTGGACGGCAGCGAGCCGACGGAAGAGTCACCCCTCTGCACCGACACGGTGTGGATCGGATCGCCGGCGGCGGTCCGGGCGGTCGCCGTCCTGCCCGACGGACGGCGCAGCGAACCCTTCCGCGAGGAGGTGACCTTCAACAAGGCCACCATGAAGCCGATCCGGCTGCTGACCGCTCCGCACCCCAAATACGCGGCCGCCGCGCTCAACGACGGCCTGCGGGGCAAGCGGGTCTTCACCTACGGCAACTGGGCGGGCTGGCAGGACGACGACATGGAGGCCGTGATCGACCTCGGACGGCAGGAGGAGATCGCGCAGGTGGCGTTCAACGCCCTGCTGGACTACGGGTCGCACATCATGGACGCCGCAGGAGCGAAGGTATGGGTTTCGGACGACGGCGAAACATTCCGCGAGGTATACGGCGAGCACTATCCGGAAATTCCTTACGGCGCCGTCAAACGCATTTTGCGCCACGAAGCGAACTTCTCCCCGGCGCTCCGGGCCCGCTACGTGAAACTGCGGGTCATACGCTCCGAACAGCTTCCCGAAGCTTATTTCGACCGGAATCTGCGTCCGTTTCTGTTTATCGACGAAATTTACGTATATTAGCAGTATGGATACACGCGGATTCAAATTATGCGCGGCCGCCGTCGGAATTCTCCCCGTGACCGCAGGATGCACGGACCGAGCGCCGCAGGAGCATCCCAATATTCTCTTCATTCTCTCGGACGACCACACCTCGCAGAGCTGGGGCATTTACGGCGGCATTCTGGCGCCGTACGCCGCCAACGACAACATCGCCCGCCTTGCCGCCGAAGGGTGCGTGCTGGACAACGCGTTCTGCACCAACTCGATCTCGGTGCCGAGCCGGGCCGCGATCCTCACCGGGCAGTACAGCCACCTGAACGGCGTCTACACGCTCGACGACGCACTGCGTCCCGAACAGGACAACATCGCCAAGCGGCTGCAGCAGGCCGGCTACCGGACGGCGCTGATCGGCAAATGGCATCTGAAAAAGGAACCAGCGGGATTCGACTATTACAGCGTTTTCCACGATCAGGGCACCTACCGCGACCCGGTATTCAAGACGGCCGAAAACTGGATGGACGACGACAAGGGCGTAGGCGGCGCGGTGGAAAAGGGATTCTCGACCGATCTGGTGACCGACAAGGCGATCCGCTGGATCAAAGAGCGGGACCGGACGAAGCCCTTTTCTATGTTCTGCCACTTCAAGGCTACGCACGAACCGTGCGATTTCCCGGAGCGGTTCGCGCACCTTTACGACGGTGTGAGGTTCCCCGAACCGGAAAACCTGCTCGAATTCGGCCCCGCGAAGTCGGGCCGCACGTTCGCGGGCCAGCCGCTCGAAACGATGGCATGGCGCTGGAACAAGGCCTACACCGATCCGGAGAACTGGTGGACCTACTACCCCGAACTGCCTTTCTGCGGCGTCGAGGGGGATTCGGTCGCCAACCGCCGGGCCATCTACCAGAAACTCGTACGCGACTACCTGCGCTGCGCCGCGGCGATCGACGACAACATCGGCCGTCTGCTCCGCACGCTCGACGAAGAGGGGCTGGCGGAGAATACGGTCGTGATCTACGTCTCGGATCAGGGTTACTTCCTCGGAGAGCACGGATTCTTCGACAAGCGGATCATGTACGAGGAACCGCTGCGCATGCCCTTCGTGATCCGCTACCCGAAGGAGATTCCGGCCGGAACCCGCAACGGGGACATCGTCACCAACGTCGATTTCGCATCGCTGCTGGCCGACTATGCCGGAGCCGAACCGCCGCAGCAGGCGCAGGGCCGCAGTTTCCGGAGCAACCTCGCGGGCGACACGCCGCAGGAGTGGCCCCGCAGCATGTATTACCGTTACTGGACCCAGCACGAAATACGCCCGGCGCACATGGGCATCCGCAACGACCGTTACAAGCTGATCTTCTTCTACGGCGACCGGCTCGGCATGACCGGCTCGGACGACTGCGTCTCGACGCCCTCGTGGGAGTTCTACGACCTCCGGACCGATCCGCACGAGAACCGGAACCAGTACGGCAACCCGGCCTATGCGGAGGTGATCGGAGCGATGAAGCGCGAGATGCTCGAACTGCGCCGACAATACAAGGACACCGACGAAGGGTCGGCGCGCATGCGGGAGATCATGGAGACCCATTACGCCCCCGAAAGCGCAAAACACTAACCGTCAGGATTAAAAAACAAAACCGAACATGAAATACCTACCCATTCTGCCGGCGGCCGCGGCCGCCGCAGGGATCGTCTCGTGCGACACGGAGCCGAAACGACCCGATCACGTCAATTTCATCCTCATCAACCTCGACGACGCCGGAAACGGAGACTTCTCCTTCTCCGGAGCCTTGGGCTACAAAACCCCGAACATCGACCGGCTGGCCCTCGAAGGGATGCGGTACACCAACTTCTACGCCGCGCAGCCCATCAGCGGCGCATCCCGCGCAGGACTGCTCACGGGGTGCTACCCCAACCGCATCGGCTTCGCCCATGCGCCCAATCCGGGCTGCCCCTACGGCATCAGCGACGAGGAGGAGACCATCGCCGAAGTGCTCAAAAAACGCGACTACGCCACGGCGATCTTCGGCAAATGGCACCTCGGCGACGCCAAGAAGTTCCTGCCTCTGCAGCACGGGTTCGACGAGTGGTACGGACTGCCCTACTCGAACGACATGTGGCCCTACCACCCCAAATGGAAGTTCCCCGACCTGCCGACCTACGAAGGCAACGAGATACTGGGCTACAACCTCGACCAGACCACGCTCACCACGGACTACACCGAGCGGAGCGTGAAGTTCATCCGCGAGAACAGGGAGCGCCCCTTCTTCCTCTATCTGGCCCACTCGATGCCGCACGTGCCGCTGGCCGTCTCGGACAAATTCAACGGCAAAAGCGAACAGGGGCTTTACGGCGACGTGATGATGGAGCTGGACTGGAGCGTCGGCGAGGTGCTCCGGACGCTCGAAGAGCTGGGGCTGGAGCGCAATACGCTGGTGATCTTCACCTCGGACAACGGTCCGTGGATCGCCTACGGCAACCATGCCGGATCGACCGGAGGCCTGCGCGAAGCCAAGGCCACGACCTTCAACGGAGGACTCCGCGTGCCGCTTATCGCCCGCTGGAAAGGGACGATACCCGCGGGTACGGTCTGCGAACGGCTGGCCTCGAACATCGACCTGCTGCCGACCTTCGCCCAGATCGCCCAAGCGCCGCTGCCCGCACACAAGATCGACGGCGTGAGCATGCTGCCGCTGCTCGAAGACCCCGACGCGGCGCCGGTCCGCGACGCGCTCTGTCTCTATTATCAGGACAACAGTCTCGAAGCCGTGACCGACGGCACCTATAAATTGATTTTCCCGCACGACTACCTCGCCTACGGGACGCCCGGCGACGACGGCATGCCCGGCGAGATGATCCCACGCCGTGTCGAGGAAAAGGAGCTGTACGACATGCGGCGCGATCCGGGCGAACGCTGCAACGTGCTGTCGCAGCACCCCGAAATCGCTGAAAAACTGGAAGCGGTCGCCGAACGGTACCGTGCGGAGCTGGGCGACGACCTGACGGGCCGCGAAGGCGCCGGACGGCGCAAGCCGGGATACAGATAATCCCGGCAACGACGGCCGGCAGAAACCGTCCCGGAGAGAGGCCGGGCAACGCGAATCCCGCGAAACAGCCCGGTCCGCCAAACAGCCGACTTGCCGGCAACGTCCGGACGGTTTTTACCGGACCGGAACACGCCTTCGAACAAAACAAAGGACGCTGCATGTCAGCGCCCTCATTTATCTTTTAAGCCTCGCCCATCTTCGGCCCCGCCTCGGAGGCCGGCGAAGGGGTCGGAATCTCGATCTTGCCCACGTTGCTCTCGTAGCGGACGATGTTCTCCTGCAGCAAACGCAACAGCCGTTTGGCATGCTCTGGCGTAAGGATGATGCGGCTTTTGACGCGCGCCTTCTGCACGCCGGGCAGCACCGCGGCGAAGTCGATGATGAACTCCGAGGTGGAGTGGGAGATGATCGCCAAATTCGAATAGTTGCCCTGAGCGATCGTATCGTCGAGTTCGAGGTCGATCCCGAATTGTTTCATTTCTGCCATAGGCCCGATTGTTGTTTATGCAAAAATACTGACTAACAAGTACCGATATACAACTATGCGGCCAAAGTTTTCGATATTTTATCAACATATCGGCCATTTCAGACAACCCGGCGCGCCCTTTTTTTGCCTCCCTTTGGCGGATATCGGAGGTTTTTAGTATCTTTGCTCACTGAAAACTCCGCAACAAGCGAAAATGGGATTTGAATTTCTGGACGTTATGTTCCGCGGCATCTGCGTGGGTGTCGCCGCATCGATCACCGTCGGCCCCGTGGCCGTGCTCTGCATCCAGCGCACGCTGTCGAAAAGCCGCCGTTCGGGGATCGTATCGGGTTTGGGCGTCGCCTGCGCCGACACTTTCATGGCCATGGCGGCGCTGTTCTTCTATTCGATGCTCCAAACCCAGATCGAGCAGTACAACACGCTGCTGCGCGTGATCGGCGGCATCTTCGTGGTGATCGTCGGCGTCTACATCTTCGCCCAGAACCCCGTCCCCCAGATCCGCCGCAACCGTGCGGGCAAAACCTCGCTGTGGCAGGATTTCGCCTCGATCTTCGGGCTTACGATCGCCAATTTCATCATGGTCATCCCCTATATCCTCGCCTTCTTCGCCGTCTTCAAGATTTCGGGCGGCGACATCACGCACGAGGGAGTGGGGGGATTCATCCGCGCGGCGTTCATCATCGCGGGATTCTTCGGCGGCGCCGCGGCATGGTGGACGATGCTGGCTTTCGTCATCAACCTCTTCCGCCGCCGTTTCCGCCCCCGCCACATGCTGACGATCAACCACGTCGCGGGTCTCATCATCGGCATACTGGGTATTTACACGATACTTTCAACATTCCTTGATATATTCCCCAATGTCGGATACTAAACACAAGATCATAATCGCCGTAGACGGATTCTCGTCGTGCGGAAAGAGCACGTTCGCCAAAGCCATCGCCCGGCGTCTGGGCTACATTTTCATCGACACGGGCGCCATGTACCGCGCCGTGACGCTCTATGCGCTCGAACACGGAGCGATCCGTTCGGGCATCGTCGACGAAGACGCGGTCGTCAGGCTGCTCGACCAAATTACGATCACGTTCCGGTTCAATCCCGAACGCGGCGCCAGCGACATCTACGTGAACGGCGATCTGGCGGAGGGCAAAATCCGGACGATCGAGGTCAGCAACTGCGTGAGCCAAGTGAGCGCCATTCCGGCCGTGCGCCGCAAGCTGGTGGCCATGCAGCAGGAGATGGGACGCCGCCGCGGCGTGGTGATGGACGGCCGCGACATCGGCACGGTGGTATTCCCCGACGCCGAACTGAAGATTTTCATGACGGCCGACCCCAAGGTGCGGGCCTGCCGCCGTTACGACGAACTGCGCGCCAAGGGCGACGACGTATCGCTGGAGGAGATCGAGCGCAATGTCCGCGAGCGCGACAAGGCCGACATGAGCCGTGCCATATCGCCCCTGCGGCAGGCCGACGACGCTGTCGTGCTGGACAACAGCTGCATGACGGTCGAGCAGCAGATGGCGTGGTTTATGACGGAATTGGAACGTATAAACAAATAAACGAGTCGGGCGAACGGCACGATGAAGGATTTGCGAATAGAAATCGACGATAAATCGGGCTTCTGCTTCGGCGTGGTCCGGGCCATTTCGGAGGCCGAGAAGGCCCTCGCAGGGGGAGAAACGGTCTATTCGCTGGGCGACATCGTCCACAACCGGATCGAAGTGCAGCGGCTCGAAAAGCTGGGACTGAGCACCGTGACCCATGCCGACATGCCCCGCCTGACGGGCCGCCGGCTCTTCATCAGGGCGCACGGGGAGCCGCCGACGACCTACGCACGGGCCGCGGAACTGGGCATCGAAGTGATCGACGCCACCTGCCCGGTAGTCGCCCGTCTGCAGGCCCGCGTCGTCAAGGCCCACGAACGGATGCGCCCGGCCGGAGGGCAGGTCGTGATCCTCGGAAAACGGGGCCACGCCGAAGTGGTCGGACTCACGGGGCAGGTCCCCGACCAAACGATCGTGGTCGAAGGGGAGGCGGACCTCAGTCAGATCGACTTCACGCGCCCGGTGTACTTCCTCTCGCAGACAACCCAAAGCATCGCCCTGTTCGAAACGCTGGGGGCCGAAATGCGCCGCCGGGCGGCCAATCCCGCCGACGTGCATATCGACGACACGATCTGCCGGCAGGTCTCCAGCCGCGAACAGCACCTGCAGGAGTTCGCACGGCGGTTCGACGCGGTGGTTTTCGTCTGCGGACGCAAATCGTCGAACGGCAGGGTGCTCTTCGAAGTGTGCCGCACGGCCAACCCCCGGACCTGCAACATCGAGGAAGCCGCGGAGATCGACCCCGCATGGTTCGAAGGCGCGGAATCGGTCGGCATATGCGGCGCCACCTCCACGCCCAAATGGCTCATGCAGGAGGTCGCCGACCGCATCGGGAAGATCGGAAAGGGAAAATAGATGACAGAACAGCCGCCTGCGGCAAGGCCCCTCAAGAGGGGAGGACGGCAAAATTACAAACGACGCCAACGGCGGCGACCACGACCGGCCAAAGGCGCTGCAACGATACGAATCCAACAAAAACTGCTGTTATGAAATACTTCATCCGCTCGTTAAAATATTTCGTCGCCTTGTGCGTTCTATGTGCAGCGATCATGGCGCTGAACCGGCTGTCGGGCTTCGCGACGCTGACGCTCGAAGAGACCTTCTACGTGATGTTCCACACCACGCGCGGCATGATGCTGCCCGCGGTGATCGTCCTGCTCGCAGCCTTCTACCCCAAATTCGGCTTCGTACAGCGCAAGGTCGAGGGCGACGTCGGGGAGAACCGCGAACAGATCGTAAACGCCTTCAAATCGGCAGGCTTTTCGCTTCGCACCGACGAGGACGGCGTAATGACGTTCCGCGCCGACGGCCTGCTGCTCAAGCTGACGCTGCTGGGAGAAGACGAGATAAAAGTTTCACAGTACGGACAGTGGATCCTGATCGACGGCATACGCCGCGGCGTGGCCAGAGCCGGATACAAGCTGGATTCGTACATACAAATGACAAAACATGATTAGAAAAGGATACCGTTATCTGCTCACGGCCGCCGCTGCCGCTTCGGCGGCAGCCCTGCTGACCTTCGCCGCCCGCAACGACTTCGGACTGGGGCGCAACATGGAGATCATGGTCAACATGATGCGCGAACTGTCGCTGAGCTATGTAGACCCGGTGGACCCCGACAAACTCATGGAAGGGGCCGCCGAAGGCATGGTCCGCGACCTCGATCCGTACACCGAATTCATCCCTGAGGAGCAGATGTCCGACTTCGAGCTGCTCACCACGGGCAAATACGGCGGCGTGGGATCGCTCATCCGCCAAAAGGGCGACTGGGTGAAGATCGCCCAGCCCTACAAGGGTTCGCCCGCCGACCGGGCCGGGCTGAAGATCGGCGACAAGATCCTCGCCATCGACGGCAAGGATGCCAAGGGCTTTACGACCGAGCAGGTCAGCTCCCGGCTCAAGGGGGAACCGGGCAGCAAGGTCAAGGTGACCGTCGAGCACCTCGACGGCAGCACCGAGACCGTCACCCTGCAGCGCGAGCGCATCTCCATTCCGGGCGTGCCTTACACGGGCTGGGTGGCCGACGGCATCGGTTACATCCGTCACAGCGACTTCACCGAAGGGTGTTACGAAGACATGCGCGCAGCCGTCGAAAAGCTGCGCACCGAGGGAGAGCTGAAGGGTCTGATCCTCGATTACCGCAGCAACGGAGGCGGCATCATGCAGGAGGCGATCAAGATTCTGGGCATGTTCGTTCCCAAAGGCACCGAAGTGGTAAGCACCAAAGGCCGCACGGAAGATTCGCGGCAGGTTTACCGCACCTCGTCGGAGCCGATCCTCCCCGACCTGCCGCTGGCGGTGCTCATCAACGGCAATTCGGCATCGGCGTCGGAGATCGTGACCGGCGCCTTGCAGGACCTCGACCGCGCGGTGGTCATCGGCCAGCGCAGCTACGGCAAGGGACTCGTGCAATCGCCGCGGCCGCTGGGCTACAACGCCATGCTGAAGCTCACCACGGCCAAATACTACATCCCTTCGGGCCGCTGCATTCAGGCCATCGACTACTCCCACTCGCAGGAGGGTTCGGTAAAGGCCATACCCGACTCGCTCATCACCGAGTACCGGACCCGCGCCGGGCGCAAGGTCTACGACGGCGGCGGCATCACGCCCGACATCCGCACCGAACCCGAATACATCAGCCGCTTCGCGATGACGCTCTATGCACTGGGATTCATCGAGGACTTCGGCGACGACTACATGCGGCGTCATCCGGATCAGCGGATCGACATCCGCAACTTCTCGATCACGGACCGGGATTACGCCGAATTCGCCGAATTCATGAAGGACAAGAAGGTGCCCTACGAATCGGACACCCGCCGCGCCCTCAAAGCACTGAAAAAGGCCGCCGAGGAGGACCGGTTCGCAGACCTCAAGGAGAAGTTCGACCGTGTCGAGGCCGAGCTAAAGGACGATACGCAGACCAATCTGGAGACCTACCGCAAGGAGATCGTCGAGACGATCAACAACGACATCGTCATGCGCCACGGGTACTCCGAAGGGGTCATCGAACACTCGCTCAAAGACGATCCGGAGGTACTGCGCGCCACGGAGATACTCGGCGACGGCGCGGAATACACCCGCATCGTCACCGAGCAGGACACGCCGCGCAAATAACCGACAGCCATGAAGATCCGCCGCGACATATTCTCGTTCCGCAACCGCGTGGTGGTCATCATCGTGGGCATAGTCCTCGGCATGGTCTCGCTGCTCTACACCAACAACATGGCCAAGCGGCTCAAGGAGAAGGAGCAGCATGACGTGGCGTTGTGGGCGCACGCCATGGAGCGGGTCAACCGCGACGTGATGGGCGGTTCGATGGAGGACCCGCTCATTCAGGACATCGTCTCCAACGGCAACAACATCCCGTTCATCATCACCAACGAGAACCTCGAAGTGTTCCGGTCGCACCTGATTCCGGACAAGATCATCGACCACCCCGACCGTCTGCGCAGGATGATCGACAAACTGACGGAGGAGAATCCGCCGCGCACGGTGCGGTTCTGGTGGTCGAACGACCATTACCACATCATCTTTTACGGCCGCTCGGCGCTGCTCAAATCGCTCTACTATTTCCCGTACGTGCAGATTCTGGTCATCACGGCCTTCATCATGCTGGGATTCATCGCCTTCCGCTCATCGAAACACGACGAGCAGAACCGCGTATGGATCGGTCTGGCCAAAGAGACGGCCCACCAGCTGGGCACGCCGACCTCGTCGCTTCTGGGCTGGATCGAATACCTGCGTTCGCAGAACGTGGATCAGGGAGCCGTCGAGGAGATGAACAAGGACCTCACGCACCTGATGAAGATCGTGGACCGGTTCTCGAAAATCGGCTCCGAGACGCCCCTCACGCCGGCCAATATCAACGAGATCGTGGGCGAATCGGTCATGTATTTCCGCAAGCGCATCCCGCGCAACGTTACGCTCGACTACAACGGACTGGCCATCGCTCCCGTGCAAGCCAACATCAACGCCGCACTGTTCGAATGGGTCGTCGAAAACCTGATGAAAAACTCGCTCGACGCCCTGCAGGGCCACGGCTCGATCAACGTGCATATCTCGTCGGACGACAAAAACGTGATGATCGACGTCAAAGACACGGGCAAAGGCATTCCCAAGGGCAACTGGAAACGCATCTTCGAACCGGGATTCACGACCAAGACCCGCGGCTGGGGTCTGGGACTCTCGCTCTCGCGCCGCATCGTCGAGGACTACCATCAGGGTAAAATCGCCGTCATCGAATCGGAAATCGGCAAAGGCACCACGATCCGCATCACGCTCAAACGCATCTTCGAAGGATGACCGCTCCGCTGACACATACCGCGCCGGTCCCGCTCCCCGCCATGCAGGAACCCGGCCTCGCGTCCGTACGCGAAGCCGCCACTCCCGCTGCGCAGCAGGCTCCGGCCGACACTTCGGCATCGGCACAAGGCCGCGGCACGGACCGTTCTGCGGCCTATCCGTCCACAGAAACCGCGGCGAACACCTCCGATACGGCCCAAGAGACGACGCGCGCCCTGTCCGGCACGGGCGATTCAGCCCGGAACATCACACCCCGAACCGCACTGCCGGCCGCCCCCGCCCCGGCGCAAGGCGCGGACTCGCTGGCGGCGGATACGCTGCATTCCGGGCCGCAGGCAGCGGACTCGCTGCCGTTCTTTTCGCTGGAAGGCCCGCTGCGGGGCGCGGCCGACACGCTTTGGCGCGACGCGCCGGCAGATAAGGTCTTCGGTCCGGCATCGACCCTCGTTCCGGCCCGTATCCTGCCGGCGGCTCCGGCTCCGTCCCTCACCGAAAACCCCGTCTTTCAGGGCTTCGTCCTGCTGCTCGCAGCGACCTACGCCATACTGCTCTACCGCAATCTGGGCGACATACGGCTGCTGCTGACGCGCGTATCGCACGACACCGCTACGGGCAAACGCCTTATGGAGGATCCGGGCGGCAGCGGTTTTTCGCACTTCCTGAACGTCGCGACCGCCATCGGCATCCTCTTCGTGGGCGTCATGACTGTCAAGTACGGCGATTCGCTGATTCCGGACAGCCTGATCGAAACACTCCCGCAGGGCGCCGTGCTGGCCCTCAGCCTGCTGGCGACGTTCGCCTGTCTGTGCGTGGGGATTTTCCAGCGGGGAGTCGTCCGGCTGGCCGGAGCCGTAACGCTCTCGCAGCCCTTCGTCTCGCAGCTGATGCTGCTCAAACGCACCTATTTCACGCTGGGCGTCATCGTCACGGTTCCCGCCCTGCTGCTCTTCGCATTGTGCCCAAGGGGCACGGGCGACGTGTGGTTCTGCATCATTGTCATCGAGTTGCTCGCAACGGTCTTCTTATATCTCAGAGAGACACTGAATCTGTTTCTTTCCAAAAAAATTTCGATTTTGCATTGGATTTTGTACCTTTGCACCGTGGAGATATTCCCAATCAGTCTCATAGGGCTGCTTGCGGCAAGATGATTCAGTGATTGAAGAACAACATAAATTAGGTTAGAATTGAAAGTAAAAAAAGTATTGGTTTCGCAGCCGAGGCCTGCAATTATCGAGAAGTCCCCGTTCTACGAATTATCCGAGAAATACAAAGTAGAGATCGCCTATAAACCGTTTATCCGCGTAGTAGGCGTTTCGCTGAAAGAGTTCCGCGCACAACGGGTCGAAATACTGACGCACACGGCCGTAATTTTCACTTCGCGCACGACGGTAGACAGTTTCTTCCACATCTGCGAAGAGGCCCGCATCACGGTGCCCGAAACCATGAAATACATTTGCCAGACGGAAGCCGTCGCGCTCTATCTGCAAAAATACATCGTCTACCGCAAACGCAAGATTTCGTTTGCCGACGGCTCGTTCACCTCGTTCATCGAGCTGATCATCAAGCACAAGGACGAGAAGTTCCTGCTGGCGCTGAGCGAACCTCACAAACCTGAGCTTCCCGAAACGCTCGCCAAGCTCAAAATGTCGTTCGATCCGGCTATTCTGGCCCGTACGGTCGCTGCGGACATGGACGACATCGCGCTGACCGATTACGGCCTGCTGGCGCTCTACTCCCCGTCGGACGTCAAGACGCTGGTCGAGAAATTCGGCACGGAGAACCTGCCCGCCGTGGCTGTCTTCGGCGAAGGCACGCTGCGCGCCGCACTCGACGCCGGAATCACCGTACTGGCCAACGCCCCCACGCCCGAAGCCCCGTCGATGGTCAAGGCGATCGACATCTACCTCAACAAGGTGCAGAAAGGCGAGGAGATAGCCCCCGTCGAGCTGATTACCGACACGCAGAAAGAGGAGTTCATCCGCAGCCAACAGCACAAGCTGGCCAAGAAGAGCCGCGCACGCCGTCCTGCCGAACCCCGCAAATAATACGCTTATGCCCGACTGCTCGCTCCCCCGTACGGAACGGCTCCGCTCGCTCGGCGCCGTACGTCGGATGTTCGAGAGCGGCGAGAGCGGTTTTATCTTCCCGTTCCGGTACGTATGGTTCGCCGAAGCCGACGAAATACCTTCGGCCGAGGTGCTGTTCTCCGTACCCAAGAAGTTCCATAAAAGGGCCAATAAACGCAACCTGCTGCGCCGCCGCACCAAGGAGGCCTACCGGCTGCAAAAGCTGTTGCTGCACAACGGCCGGCCGGTCAATCTCGATCTGGCGCTGATCTACTCTTCGAAGGAGGAGCTGTCCTATAAAACGATCTCAAATGCAGTCCGGCGGATTCTGGAAACGGTCGCAGAGCATCTTTAAGCGTATCTGCGCCCTGCCGCTGATCGCACTGGTGAAGTTCTACCAGCTCTGCATCTCGCCTTTCACGCCCCCGTCGTGCCGGTTTACGCCGACCTGCTCGCAGTACGCGCTGCAAGCCCTGCGCAAACACGGTCCGCTGAAAGGCTCGTGGCTCACCCTGCGACGGCTGTCGCGCTGTCACCCGTGGGGCGGCAGCGGATACGATCCGGTGCCCTGAAATGGTCCGGCGCCCAAAAATGATCCGGCAACCAGAAGCGGACCGTTACTCTGAAATGGCCCTGCACTCTGAAGCATAACCTTTCGGCGGATGACGTTCCGGCACGTCGAAGCCCGTACGGAAAATCCGACCCTTTTCGGGCCGGATTTTATTTTGAGAATGCGAAGCCGGGTGATTTGAAAGGCAGAGCCGTCGGCGAATCCGTCAGTCGCTGAAATCGCAGCAGTTCTCGGCGACCGATTCGAATTCGAGCGTCGCATGGTGCACGCCGGCCCCGTCGAGCCGGGTTTTAAGCTCCCGTTTCACCGCTTCCAGCCGGGGCAGGTCCGTGAGCACGACATGCGCCGTAAGGGCGTTTTCGGTCGTGCTGATGGCCCAGACATGGATATGATGCACGGCTTCGACGCCCGGCACGGCGGTCATCATCCGTTCGAGTTCGTCCACCCGGATTCCGTCGGGCACGCCGTCGAGCGAAAGCCGCAGGCTGGCGCGTGTAAGCGACCAGACCGAAGCCACGATCACTGCGGCAACGACCAGCCCCACAATCGGGTCCACGATCGTCCAGCCCGTCCACGAGATCACGAGTCCCGACACCAGCACTCCGACCGACACCAGCGCATCGGCGGCCATATGGAGATACGCTCCCTTGACGTTCAAATCTTTGTCCTTGTCCTTCATGAAGAGCCACGCCGTGAATCCGTTTATCGCCACGCCGACGCCCGCCGTCCATGCGATCGCGCCGCCCTCGATGGGCGCCGGGTGCATCATCCGGCCGATACTTTCGGCGACGATCACCCCCACGGCGATCAGCAGGATCACCGAATTGAGCAGCGAGATAAGCACCGTACTCTTCTTGTAGCCATAGGTATAGCGCGGCGTGGCATGCGCCTGCGCGAGACGGAAAGCGAGCATCGCCAGCAGCAGGCTCGCCACATCCGAAAGGTTGTGCCCGGCATCGGACAGCAGTCCCATCGACCCGTAATAGAGTCCGACGGCGAATTCGACGACGACGAACGCCACGTTGAGCGTGATGCCGAGGATAAAAGCCTTGTTGAGCGACGAGACCGTATTGTCGTGATGGTGGTCGTGTCCCATGATCGTTTATATTTCGGTGATCGTATCCCGGATTTCCGAGAGATCGACCAGTTTGTTGACAATGGCGTAGATCGTCAGGCCCGCCGGGGAGTGTATCTGCAGTTTGGCCACGATATTGCGGCGGTGCGTGATGACCGTATGGGTCGAAATGCAGAGCGTGTCGGCGATCTGCTTGTTGCTCATGCCCTTGACGATGCAGACGACGATTTCGCGCTCGCGGACGCTCAGCGGCTCCTGACGCTCCTCGCGGGGCGACTCATCGGCCGGCTGTACGATTTTGCGGCGCACGCAGTCCTCCGAATCGTAGATCGAAAGGACCTCGTCGTAGGCGCCGAGCGTCGCGGCGTCGGTCATCGCCAGTTGCAGGGCGACGCACCGCATGCCCTCGCATCCGGTCTGCGCCCGCAGCTGCTGCGGCGTACAGAGTCCCAGCGATGCGGGATTGACGATCAGCACGTCGGGCCGGTGGCGCGAAAGCTGCGCGGCAAGCTGCGAGATATCCCCGATTTCGAGAATATCGACGTTCGCCGCAGGCATCCGGTGCAGCAGGGCGATAATGCCGCAGCGCAGTATAGCCGAAGATTCGGCGACGGCGAGTTTCAGCGCCTTCATCGGACGCCTCCTTTCGCACCGGACGACCGTTTCCGCGCCCCCTCCCCGGACCGGACGTCGTCCGGAGTCTCCCCGGCCTCCTCCAGCCGTTTGATGGCCGGAATGAACAGACGGTCTTCGATGTCGTTGTGCGAAGCCAGATCGCGTTCGCAGGTGAAGATGTCAAAAAGCACGCCGTTCAGCTCGTTGGTGCTTCCCGAAGGATAATAACGGATGATGATGCGCTTCAGTTCGGCGAGCTTGGCCTCGACCTGATCGTGATGACGGCGGAAAACGTCGATCGAATACCCTTCGGGACGCTCTCCGGCAAGCAGGGCTTCGACATAGGGGAAAACCTTGCGCTCCTCGTAATCCATATGCTTGTGCACCTCGGCGACATACTCGTCAAAGAAGCGCAGGATGGCGAAGGCCACGTCGTTGCGGCTGCAGTCGATGGCCTCGATCAGCTTGCGGCGAATGCCCGGCAGCCGGAAATCGAGGAAATAGTCGTGGGAATTGCGCAGATAGCCCACCAGCGCTCCGACCGAAACAGCGCCGGGATCGGGAGCTTCTCCGTCGATATGCGTATTGACCACGGTCAGGAACGTCCCGGTATCGACCCCGCTGTCGCGGCAGACTTCGCCGATCGTCTTGTCGCCGAAGCCCAGCGCGATGCCGAAACGGCTCATGACAAGCAGTACGGGGTAGCTGTCGCAGACCAGATCGCACATGCGGTCGTCAGCATCGTATCGTCCAATTCTATACATAAGATTCTCAATATCTGCAAAATTAACGATTCATGTCAGGTCCCGCAATACCTAATTTCAGGTATTTTACCGGCCGTCAGCGGTTTCCGATGTCGGTATAGGTGGTCTGCAGCATCGTACGGCCCACGTCCATCAGGGCGGGAGATGTCTCTGAAACCGCTTTCCCGCTCGTGGCGTCCCAGACGGCTTCGCCCGAAGCATCGACCACGCCGAAGCCGTCGTTGAAGGTGTAGTACGCGAACTTGCGGGGGGGGGTCGGGGCGAAAATATCCTTGCTGTAGTCGAAATCGTCGTGCGCGACCTCCAGCTGACCGAGGATCGTGGCGCAGATGTCGATCTGCGAAGCGTACTCCTCGACCACGCGCGGCCCGGCGACGGCGCCGCCCGTCCAGATCATCGGGATGCGGTGGCGCAGCGGCTCGTTGTAGGACAGACTGCGCGGCCACGGGTAGCCGTGGTCGGCGACCAGCACGACGAGCAGATCGTCCCATGCGGGCGAAGCCTTGAGTTTGTCGATCATGCGGCCGACGCAGTCGTCGGCGAAGGCGAAGGCGTTCAGCTCCCTGTCGTCGAACCTACTGAACGGCACGTCGAACGGCCGGTGGCTGCTCAGAGTCAGCAGTCCCGCCAGAAACGGCTCTCCCGTCCCGCTCTGCGCGATCACGCGGTCGGCGAACCAGTCGCACATCACCGCATCGTCGTACCCCCAGTCGGAGGGCGGCGTATCGAACCGAAGGTCCCTCTGCCAGACGAGCTGCTGCCAGCCCGTAGCATACATATAGGAGGCCTGATTGGTGAAATTGAGATCGCCGCCGTATACGAAACTCGTGGCGTAGCCCTCGCGGGCCAGCGACCGGGCCAGCGACGGCAGGCTGCGGTTCTTGGCCGGAAGCTTCATGATCGACATGCGCGTCTGGGCCGGAAATCCGCTCAGCACCGCCACTTCACCGCGGTCGGTGCGGAACGAATTGGCGAAAAAGTTCTCGAACCAGATGCCTTCGTCCCGCAACCGCCGCATATTGGGCATGACGGGCCGGCCGTCGACGTCGGCATCCATGATCGTGCGGGCGAAACTCTCCAGAATAACGACCACGACATTGGGACGGGTCTTCGTGAGCACGCGTTCCGAAGGTCCGGACGCAGGGCCGTTGCCGCGCAGGGCGTCGAACTTCGCCGTGCGCGTTGTCTCATCGAAGAAAGGGTATTCCGAAGCATAGTCGGTATGGTCGCCGAACGTCGTCAGAAACGAAAAGACGGGATTCGTCGCCGCATGATTCAGGAACATGTTCGAGCTGAAATAGACTTTCGAGACATTGGCGACCGATGCCCCCGTACCGCCGCGGATCGCCAGAAAATCGCAGCCCGCAAGCAGCAGCAGGCCGAAGGTCCACGGCAATGCGGCACGCCGGCGCAGGGGTTCGCCGTCGAAAAGCCCCACCACACGGCGGTAGGTCCAGATCATCAACGCGACATAGGCGGCGGCCAGAAGCGTCTGCCGCACGCCGAGCCAGAAATCGACGCTCGCCATGGCCTCCTTCGGATCAGCAAGGTAGATCAGGACCGTCGAATCGAGCCGGAATCCCCAATGCCGGTACAGTTCGACGTCCACGGCGAAGATCGCGGCCGTCAGGACAGCGATCAGCACGAAGTAAACGTTCAGCACGCGCCGCCATATCCGTTCGGGAAGCCGCACCCAGAGCGACGCGAGCGTCAGCAGCAGCGGCAGGGCGGTAACATATCCCGCGACGGTGCTGTCGAGCGTCAGGCCGTGCCACACCACGCCGAGCCACTCCCCCGCGGAAGCCTGCGCCGCATCCGCGGCATAGTAGGCCAGAAAAACGGGTTTCTGCACCGCCATCAGCAGGACGGTCGCGCAGAACACCCCGAAAACAAAAGCCAGTTTCTTCTTTACCATACGAGCAAAATAATGCACATATACGCCGGGAGCGATACCGCTCCGCAGCCGGGCAGGACGTCGCGGCGCATCCTGCAACCGCAATCCCCCGTCCTAAGGAGATTCCGCCGCCGTGAAATCCGGTCCGGAACCGTTCGATCCGGGAAATCGTCCTGCGGAAAAGTCCTCCGCCCGAAAAATCCGGTCCGGAAAGCCGTCCTGCCAGAAAGGGAACCCATCCGCCGGAATCGTCCAGACCGGAAACCGTTCATCGGAAGGAGCGTTCCAGCCGCAAATCACCCTCAAAAAACGCCCGGCCCGGAAAACCGCATACCGGGCACTCCCTAAATCTTCTCGCCGTAGGCCAGATCGCCGGCGTCTCCGATGCCCGGAACGATGTAGGAACGCGAAGTCAGCTCCTCATCGACGGCCGCGGCCCAAATCGTCGTGGCCTGACGCGGCATGTTCTTACTCACGTAGTCGATGCCCTGCTCGCTGGCGATGACGGCCGCGACATGCGTATATTTGGGCGTGCCGCCCTTTTCACACAACGCATTGTAGGCCAGCACGAGCGAGGAGCCGGTCGCCAGCATCGGATCGACCAGCAGCAGGACCTTGTCTTCGAGGTCGCCGCACGAGATATACTCCACCTTAACGGTGAACTTACCGTCTTTCGTACTTTTACGGTAGGCCGAAACAAACGCGTTCTCCGCATCGTCGAAGTAATTCAGAAAACCCTGATGGTAGGGAAGACCGGCCCGCAGAATCGTCGCCACGACGATCCGGTCGTCGATCGTCTCGACGGTCGCTTCGCCCAGCGGAGTCTCGACCACGCGGGGCGTATAGGACAGCTCTTTCGAAATCTCGTACGCCGTGATTTCGCCGATACGCTCCAGATTGCGGCGGAAACGCATCGAGTCGGTCTGGATCGACTTGTCGCGGATCTGCGCGATGAATTTGTTGAGAACGGTGTTCTGACTGTTCAGAGTATGCAAGGTCATATGGGTATGAGGTTTGGTGGTCAATAGAGGAAATTGTTGAACGGGTAGCGTCCGGCATGGATCTCGCGCACCATGCCGTAGAGATCCGTGCGGAACTTCTCGATATTGGTCTTCATCCGGGCCGAAAGGAAAATGCAGGGCGTATTGGCACGCGCGATCCAGCTCTTCTTCAGGTCGTCGAGCGAAAGATTCTCACGCGTGGCGGGCGTGAGGTCGTCCTCGTCTTTCTTGACATAAGTGTAGGCATCGACCTTGTTGAAGACCAGATAGACGGGCTTGTCGCCGGCACCGATGTCCTGAAGCGTCTGCTTCACCACGTCGATCTGCTCTTCGAACTGCGGATGCGAAATATCGACCACATGCACCAGCAGATCGGCCTCGCGCACCTCGTCGAGCGTCGATTTGAACGACTCGATCAACTCGGTCGGCAGTTTGCGGATGAAACCGACCGTATCCGAAAGCAGGAACGGCAGGTTGTCGAAGACCACCTTGCGGACCGTGGTGTCGAGCGTGGCGAAGAGCTTGTTCTCGGCAAAAACCTCGCTCTTCGAAATCAGGTTCATCAGCGTCGATTTGCCGACGTTGGTATAGCCCACCAGCGCAACGCGGACCATCGAACCGCGGTTGGAACGCTGGACCGCCATCTGACGGTCGATTTTCCGCAGGTCCTCCTTGAGTTTGGCGATCCGGTTGCGGATGATACGGCGGTCGGTCTCGATTTCGCGTTCGCCCGCGCCGCCGCGGGTTCCCGTGCCGCCCCGCTGCCGTTCGAGGTGGGTCCACATACCCGAAAGCCGGGGCAGCATGTACTCGTAATTGGCCAGCTGCACCTGCGTCTTGGCATAGGCGGTCTGCGCCCGCGACATGAAAATATCGAGAATCAGGCGCGTACGGTCGAGGATGCGGCACGGCATCGCCTTTTCGATATTGCGCGTCTGCGACGGTGAGAGTTCGTCGTCGAAAATCACCACGTCGATCTCCTGCTCCTTGCAGTAGCCGGCGATCTCCTCCAGTTTGCCGGGACCCACGTAAATACGGGACGAAGGCTGCGGAAGCCGCTGCGTGAAGCGCTTCACGCTCTCGATATCGGCCGTCTCGGCCAGAAACTCCAGTTCGTCGAGGAATTCGGCAGCCTGCCGGGGATCCTGATCGTCACGCACGACGGCGACCAGTACGGCACGTTCCCGGCCGTCGGAAGCCGTCCCGGCATTCGGAGTCTTATTTCTGTTTTCTTCCAATTCGTTTTTCAAATTTTAACGTTACACATGCACCGCGCTCCGGAATCCGGCGCCGCACACCCCGGAGAGGAGCAAACACTATGCTACAAATAAGGGTATCCGCCGGAAGCAGGATACCCTATTTATTGTCACGGAGCACTCCGGTCACGCCGAAGCCCTTTCATCCGGTTAGTTCTGCACGCGGAAATCAACGGGCAGGGTATACTTCACACGTACAACCTGATTACGCTGTTTTCCAGGGCTCCACTTCGGCGACTTGTTCAGCACGCGGATCGCCTCTTCCGAAAGCGAACGGTCGGGGGTCTGGAGCACCTGAATATTGGTCAGACGGCCGTCCTTCTCGATCACGAACGAAAGCACCACGCGGCCCTGAATACCGTTCTCAAGGGCGATCTGCGGGAACTTGACGTTCTGCTGAACCCAGTTGCGGAAGGTATTGAGGTCGCCGCCCTGAAACGAGGGCATGGTCTCGGCGATCAGGAACGGCTGGTCGTCCTCGATAGTCTCCTCGACAACCTCCACCTGCTGAATCACCTCGGTATTCTCGTCGAACTCGGCGAAGTCCACTTCGGTCGTGATCTTCGTGTCGTTGGTCACCACCTGCAGCAGGTCGGCGATCACCTTCACCTCGACCTTCTTGGGAGGTTCGGGCGGCTTCTGGTCCTGACGGGTAATCTCGGTAATCTCCTCTTCGACCGGACCGTAGTTCAGGTCCACTTTCTCGATACGGTGTTCCTTCGGCGTGTAGGCAAAAGCGGCGATAACCAGCGCGAGAGCCACTACAAGGCCGATTTCAAGCAAAAGACCCCGCTTGTTCTGAAGGTCTGCTTTGGGTGATTTCTTAATTTCCATTTATTTGAATTTTAATTGTTCGGCAAAGTCAAAAATCACGCACAGGCATGCTATGCACCACAAATATATGGATAAAAATTCAAAAATGCGCCATCCCGCACAAAAATCTTTATTTTTTGCCTACTTTTGTGCCGGAAAACAGCTCGCAGGAGACGAAAAAAATGGCCCTTTCGGAAACGTTATACGGGAAGACCCCGGAGCAGCTCGCCGCCGTGTGCGCCGAGCTGGGAATGCCGCGCTTCGCCGCGAAACAGCTGGCCCGCTGGCTCTATGCGAAACACGTCGAGGACCCGATGCGGATGAGCGACATCGCCGCGGCGCACCGCGCGAAGCTGGCCGAACGCTTCCGCCCCGCATTCACCCCGCCCGCGCGGATCACCGAATCGGCCGACGGAACGAAAAAGTACCTCTACCGCACGCAGCAGGGCGCATGGATCGAATCGGCCTACATTCCCGACGGCGAACGGGCCACGTTGTGCGTCTCGTCGCAGGCCGGATGCCGCATGGGATGCAAATTCTGCGCGACGGGACGGCAAGGACTGCAGCACTCGCTGACGGCGCCCGAAATCCTCAACCAGATCGTCTCGCTGCCCGAACGCGACAGTCTGACGAACGTGGTCTTCATGGGCATGGGCGAGCCGCTCGACAACACGGACAACGTACTGCGGGCGCTCGAAATCATGACTTCGGAGTGGGGCTTCGGCTGGTCGCCGACGCGCATCACCCTCTCCACGGCGGGCGTAGCGCCCGAACTGCAGCGGTTTCTCGACGCGACGAAAGTGCATCTGGCCGTAAGTCTGCACAACCCGTTTCACGAGGAGCGGGCCGCAATCATGCCGGTCGAACGGGCATGGCCGATCGCCGAAGTCGCGGCCATCCTGCGCCGGTACGACTTCACGCACCAGCGGCGCGTGTCGTTCGAATATATCGTGATGAGCGGCCTGAACGACTCGCCGCGGCATATCCGCGAACTGTGCCGCCTGCTGGACGGCATCAAGTGCCGCATAAACCTGATCCGGTTCCACAAAATCCCCGGATCTCCCTACTTCTCGCCCGACGACGAGGCGATGATCCGCTTCCGCGACACGCTGACGGCGAAGGGGATACAGACCACGATCCGCGCTTCGAGAGGCGAGGACATTCAGGCCGCCTGCGGACTGCTGAGCACCGCGGCGGCGGAGAACGGGCAATAGAGCACGGTTCTTGCACGTTAGCCGTAAAACAAGATGCCATGAAAAAACTGATCTTCGTCCTGTTGCTAGCACTCGGAGCGGGTGCGGCGCAGGGACAGGTAAAATTCGAAACCAAATCGACGGACGCCGTGCGCGAAATGGCGATCAAGAGCGGCAAGCTGGTCTTCATCGACCTCTACGCCTCGTGGTGCCCGCCCTGCCGGATGATGGAACGCGAAGTCTTCTCGCGCAAGGATGTCGGCGACTTCATGCAGCAGCGTTTCGTCGCGGCCAAATACGACACCGACAAACCCACTGGCAAGGAGCTGATGAAGCGTTACGGCAGCGGAGCCATTCCGCTCTATCTGGTCTTCGACACGCAGGGCGAGCTGCTGGGACGCATACAAGGCGCATCGGCTCCGAAGGAGTTCATGGAGAGCGTCCAGAAGATCATCGACGGCTCGAAGCGCAGGTAACCGCCGCCGGACCGGAACACGACGTCGAACCGGGATTCGACATAGGACCGGGACACGGCGTCCGGCGCGGATCCGGCTTTCTCGCAATGAAAAAGACGTACCCGTAGAACTCACTGTACTTGCGGTACAGCTCTTCCTCATAACGCTGGAACGCCATCAGCCCTTCGGCGGTGCTGTCACCCGGATATTTCGCCGCGAACAGCTCCCGCGCCTTGGCCAGCGGCGCGAAATAGTGTTCCATCCAGCAGGTCTCCGGCAGGACGAAGGCCGCGACCGGAAGATACCCCGCCCGATGGATCTGGGCCACCTTGTTGGGTATCGTATCTATCTCAGGATAGGCGTCTACCCAGAAATCATGGATTTCCGTCGGACGTTCGTCGGTAAACCACACGCTTTCGGAGACCGCGAGATAGCCGCCCGGCTTCAGGTATTCGCGCCACTCGTTCAGGCCCCGCTCGAAGCCGATGTTGTAAATCGCCCCCTCGGACCAGATCAGATCCAGCTCCCCGGCGCGGAAAGGCAGGGCGTCCATCGAACCGACGACGCCCTTCACCCGGTCGGCGAGGTGCAGTCTCCGGGCGTCGGCGTTGAAACGGTCGATGAATCCCGGAAAGAAATCGAGACCCGTAATACGTCCCGGCGCATGCCGGGCCAGCGTCATCGTCTGACCGCCCGTCCCGCAGCCGAGGTCGGCGATCAGGGATTCGTCGGTCAGGTTGTCGATGAAACTCAGCGCCTTGATGGTCACTTCGGGACTTCCCGGCCCCTGCCGTTCGGTATTCAGGAAAAAATCGCAGATCAGATTGACGTCAAATCCGTGAATGGCGTTATTTTCGTTACTCATTGTCTTGAAGTATTGCGGCGTACACGTAAAGGCATGGCAATGCCTTTATCGTCGTACGCAGATTAAAAAAACTGAACCAATTACATGAAAATTACCCCCGGAGAGAGTCCGGGAGCGAACGAAAGGACGATCCGTACGGCGGGTACGAATCGTTTACAACACCGAATCCGATTTATGGAGGATCTTAATCATGGCACAAAGATAGTCAATATTCCGAATAACCGCCCTCTTTGCCGAATAAAAAGCCGGATGCAGGACCGAAACAATTCCGTGACGCAACTTTCACAGATTTATGAAGAATTCATTTCGGCAGCCCGCACCCGGCTGTAACAAAAAAAGGACGAAGCGATGCGGGATTTCATCGTGCCGCTCACCAGATCGCAGGGCCGCGCCGCCCGTCCTTATGGAATCAACCCCGGCAAACGGCACGGCAACGCCCGGCGACCGCAGGCCGCCGGATAATACATTCGCCTCAAAATAGATTGTTCGTGACATTATGACAGGGTTGATAGTTTGAAATCACGCCCCTCATAGACATAAAAAAGGGGCGCATTTGCAGCTCTTTCAGTAGGTCATAGGAAACCATGATCAGAAGCTGTCCTGCGCCCTTGTCGCCCTGCTTGCCTTCTGCAAGCAGGACATAACAAGGACTGACAACTATTATACCCTGATCTCGTAAATTTCCTATGTTTACTGAAAGGCATAAAGAGTTGTTTACCCTTTATAGTATGTCCATCGGCTATGCCGAATTATTCAAATGCAAAATTAGCATAATTTTTGTCAAAAAATTAAATAAAATCTAAGGACAAAGATAGAAAAACATTTTAATTCCTACGAATTCATAGGAGCAAAAATAATACATACCGTCTGTTATTTGCATAAAATAACTTAAGTGAAGCATACAAACGATACATTATTGCGTTCAGTCGCAAGTCGATTGAAACAAATCCGGATCGAGCGCGGGCTAACCCAAGAGGTAGTAACCGATCGAACCAAAGTGAATGTAGGTTTGTATGAAGTTGGTACTACGAATATTACAATCGTCCTGCTGACAGTACTCTGTAATTTCTATAACGTTACTTTAGAAGAATTTTTCAAGGGTATTGAATATGAAAAGGCGTGAAGATTCATTTTTTTGTGAAAATGAGTTAAAATGGCCAAAAGAAAGCAACGCCGCGACGAAGAATTATTCAAAATGGTTATTCAACGTATAAAAAATTTACGTGAAGCTCACCATTATACGCAAGAATACGTAAATGAATACACCGGCTTGGATATTCCGCATCTTGAAACAGGCCGGGATTTTCCGTCACTGACGACAATAGCTATCCTTTGCAAGTTCTACAATATAACTATCGTCGAATTCTTTTCACCAATAGACTATCCGGCAAAGGAATAAATCAATCATACGAAATTCACAGCCAGCGCACCATACCGTACTTCTGTCAAATGTGAATCATTTTTTCTAAAATACAGATGATTTGAAACCCACAAACCCCATATTGGTAGATTTGATTGCCCGGCGACTAACGGAAATCCGGGAACAGCACAATCATACGAAAGAGTATGTTCTGCACAATACGGGTTTGGGTATTTCCGGCTATGAAAACAAAGTAAGATTCCCCTCTTTGGAGTCTATCGCCAAATTCTGCAAATTTTACAATATCTCGCTTGAGAAATTTTTCGCGGGGATAACCTATCCGGAGGAGCCGCAGGAATAGCGGCGTCCGCAAATTGCCGCAATCGTTATTTCTTGGGCGTATAGACCACTTTCTTGGTCTCGAAGAACTCCTCTTCGAAGAAGCGCGCAATGTCGTAGACATCCCACCGTTTGCCGGTCAGCGCCAGCTCTTCGGCCAGATCGCCCCCCTTGAGGTAGAGAATGCCGTTGGGCAGGGTGCCGCGCTGTCCGCGTTCGAGGCGGTTCCAGACCCAGTTCACGAATTCGGACATGGCCGTCACGGCGCGCGAAACGACGTAATCGTAGCGTTCCGGAAGCGTTTCAGCACGCGCGCAGCGGGGTTCCAGATTCCGCAGACCCAGTCCCGCGGTCACGCCTTCGACGACGGCGATCTTCTTGCGGATGGAATCGACGGCCGTGAAACGCGCTCCGGGGAAGAGGATCGCCAGCGGAACCGACGGAAAGCCGCCGCCGCAGCCGACGTCGAGAATGCGCGCCCCGGCGTCGAACGCGCAGACCTTGGCAATAGCCAGCGAGTGGAGCACGTGACGCAGGTACAGCTGGTCGAAATCCTTGCGCGAGACGACGTTGATCTTCGCGTTCCAGTCGGCGTAAAGGTCGTACAGCGCCGCAAACCGCTGCCGCTGGCAGTCGGTGAGTTCGGGGAAATATTTGAGAATCAGTTCCAAATCTTGACTTTTAATCCTTAAATCGTATCATCGCTCGTCGCCCTGCGCGATCAGTTTGCACATCTGCTCGCGGGCGCGGTGGATCTGCGTCTTGACGGTGCCCAGCGGCAGGGTGAGCTTGGCGGCGATCTCCTCGTAGGAGTATTCGTCGAAGAAGCGCATGACGATCAGCGTCCGGTAACGCGGCGTCAGCCGTTCGAGGTAATGCTCGATCTGGGTCCGCTGCTGGAGGCTGATGACGCTCTCCTCAGGGGTCGGGGCCGTCGAGGGGGGCGACGAGAAACGCTCGTCGATCGACAGGTCGTCCTGACGGCGGCGCACGAAGTCGATGAACGTATTGCGGGCGATGGTATAGACCCACTGTCCGAAGGTATAGTCGGTGCTGTAGCGGTGCAGGTTGATGTAGACCTTGATGAAGGTCTCCTGCAGCAGGTCGTCGGCGTCGTTCACGCCGCCCAGCCGCTGCACGAACAGCCGGTGGATAGCGTCGCGGTAGCGGTTGAAAAGGTATTCGAAGGCCGTATCGTCGCCTTCGAGCACCAGTTCCACCAGCCGCCGGTCCTCGGCGACGATATAGTCGGCTATCTCCATACGCGGTCGTCTTTGCGCATCAGCATCACGCTCAGCGCCAAGGCCCAGAGCGGACTCAGCAGGTCGTAGACGAAATAGCGGCCCATCATGCCCGATTCGCCCAGACGGCGCGCGATGCGCCGCACCTCGATCGCCACGATCAGAAAGCGGATCACCAGCAGGGCCAGCGCCGCGATCTTGAACTCGAACGGCATCACCGCAGCCGCGCAGACGACCGTCAGGAAGAAGAGCGAGCGCGATCCCAGCTCCCACTGGATATAGTTGCGGACCGTCTGCGGATAGAAGCGGAACGCCGAGCCGTAATAGCGCAGCTGGCTCATCCACCAGCCCATGCCGCCCCACGTCTTTTCGCGCAGCGAAGCCCGTGGCGAGAGGATGACGCTCACGTTGTCGCGCGTCATGACCTTCTGCATGAAGAGGTCGTCCTCGCCGATGTTCATATTGAGGTGGCTGAAGCCGTTGGCTCCGAAGTAGATGCGCTTGGTGAACCCGAAGTTGTGGAGCGTGCCCCGATAGGCGCGGCGCCGCACGGCGCGGGCGAGCCAGTCGGCCGAGTGCATCATGCGCCAAGCGCGCATCATGTAGTTCGAAAAGCCCTTTTTGCGCTCCACGCCGCAGTAGCCCACGACGATCTCGCCCCGCGTGAAGCCCTTGGCCATGAGCGACAGCCAGCGGTCGGTCTGCGGGCAGGCGTCGGTCGAAGTGAAGACCATATGCTCGTGGTGCGCCGACTTGATGCCGACGTTGAGCGCCATCTTGCGCGAAATCGGGAAGCGCGGGTCGAGGTGGATCTTGGTCGTCACGATCTGCGGGAACGACTGTTTGAGCCGCACGAGGTCCTCGTAGAAATCGGAGTCGTGGCCCACGTAGACGATCACCACCTCGAAGTCGGGGTAGCTCTGGGCCAGCATCAGCGGCAGACGCTCCTCGACGAACGAATAATCCTCCGAGAAGAGCGGCACGACCACCGACACCGGAGGTTCGGCGTCGAGCACCGCGCTGCGGCGGTTGTTCTTGTAGCCGGGAATCCGGCCGTAAACGAAAATATAGTAGTACAGCTGCACGCCGAACATGGCCAGCACGGCCCCCGCGAGGGCGATGCCTTCCCAGCCGTAACATGTCAGAAGCGTATCGAAAAATTGCATACAGGCGAAATATGCGCAAAGGTACAAAACAATTTAGAATTCAGAATTCCCAAATCAGATTATTTTATGTATTTTTGCCGAATATATGAGCATGAAGTTTACATTACAGCATAAGGATCCGGCGTCCAAAGCCCGCGCGGGCGAACTGGCGACAGACCACGGCGTCATCCGCACCCCGATTTTCATGCCTGTGGGTACAGCCGCCACGGTCAAAGGCATTTTCCACCGCGACGTGCGCGACGAGGCCCGGGCGCAGATCATCCTGGCGAACACCTACCACCTCTACATGCGCCCCGGCATGGAGATCATCGAAAAGGCGGGGGGCGTACACCGTTTCTCGACCTGGGAAGGGCCAATGCTCACCGACAGCGGCGGCTTCCAGGTCTTCTCGCTCGCAGCTTGCCGCAAGCTCAAGGAGGAGGGATGCCATTTCCGATCGCATATCGACGGTTCGAAACACCTCTTCACCCCCGAAAGCGTCGTGGACACCGAGCGCACGATCGGCGCCGACATCATGATGGCTTTCGACGAATGCCCCCCGGGCGACGCCCCGCGCGAATACGCGGCCAAATCGCTGGCGCTGACCGAGCGATGGCTGGATCGCTGCTTCGACCGCTACCATCAGACCGAGCCCAAATACGGCCACTACCAGGCGCTGTTCCCCATCGTACAGGGATGCACATACCCCGACCTCCGGGCGCATGCGGCCGAAAACGTGCAACAGTACGGCGCCGACGGGTATGCCATCGGCGGACTGGCGGTCGGCGAACCGACCGAGGTGATGTACGAGATGATCGAAGTGGTCAACGCCATACTGCCCGAAGACCGTCCCCGTTATTTAATGGGCGTGGGCACGCCGGTGAACATCCTCGAAGGGATCGAGCGCGGCGTGGACATGTTCGACTGCGTGATGCCGACGCGCAACGGCCGCAACGGGCAGCTGTTCACGGCCGAAGGCGTCATCAACATCCGCAACAAGAAATGGGAGGACGACTTCTCGCCGATCGACCCCGAGGGCACGGCGTTCGTCGACACGCTCTATACGAAGGCCTACCTGCACCACCTGGTGACATGCGGCGAAATGCTGGCGGCGCAGATCGCCTCGCTGCACAACATCGCCTTCTACCTGCGGCTGGTGACGATGGCCCGCCAGCACATCGCGGCCGGGGATTTCAAGCCGTGGAAGGAGGCGATGGTCGGCAAACTCCAAAGGCGCCTGTAAAGAACCGAGGCCGGGGGAGGGCAGGAGGCAAACCCGTCGGGCCACGGGCCACGAAGCGAATAATGGCGGCACTGCGTCCGAGGCATGAAAACAAATTGTATCTTTGTGCGATGAAATTACGATTTCCGGGGTTTAAGATCTTAGACCGCTACATACTGGGGAAATTCCTCGCGACCTACTTCTTCGCCATCGCGATGATTATCGTCGTGGTCGTACTGTTCGACTACGTGGAGAAGATCGACGACTTCACGGAACTGCACGCCCCGCTCAACGAGGTGATATTCGACTACTACCTGAATTTCATCCCGTTCTTCATCAACCAGTTCAGCGGACTGTTCACCTTCATCGCCGTCATTTTCTTCACCTCGAAAATGGCCTATCAGACCGAGATCGTGGCTATGCTTTCGGGCGGCATGAGTTTCCGGCGGCTGATGTGGCCCTATTTCCTGGGGGCGCTCATCATCGCTTCGCTCTCTCTGGGGTTGAACCTCTGGTTGATTCCGGTGTCGCAGCGCAGCTGCGTGGCTTTCGAGAACCAATACATCCCGCGCAAGGCGCGTTTCCAATACGATAAAAATATCTACCGTCAGATCGAACCCGGTACGTTCGCCTATATCCGCAACTACTCCAAGGAATCGAACCAGGCTTCGTTCTTCAGCCTGGAAGAGTACGAATCGGGAGCGATGACCGCATCGCTCGAAGCCGCAGAGGTGAGGTTCAATCCCGAAACCAAGCGGTGGTCGGCCCGACGATATACCACCCGCACGTTCGATTCGCTCGGTGTGGAAACTTTCACGCAACACCGCAATCTGGACACACTCATTAATCTGGATGTCAATGAATTGGGACGCACTGACCAGTTGATAAAAACAATGAATATAGTGGAACTGAACCAGTTCCTCGAACAGCAGCGAAGCAAGGGTTCCGACTCGATCAACATCATTCAGGTCGAACAACACGCCCGTTACGCCTATCCTGTCGGTACGTTCATTCTGACACTCATCGGTGTTTCGCTCTCCTCGCGCAAGGTGCGGGGCGGCACGGGACTCCACATCGGCATCGGCATTGCCCTTTGCTTCTCGTATATCCTCTTCATCCGCTTCTTCGAGGAGTTTGCCAAGAGCGGTACGCTGCCGCCCTGGATCGCTGTCTGGATACCGAACATACTTTACCTCTGTATCGCTGTTTATCTTTATCGCAAAGCACCGAAATAATGTCCCCGCAACTCGAAGATATCGTCCGCAAGGTCCGCTCCGACGAGCGGATCGCCCCTGCCGAAGCCCTCGTGCTCTGGCACGAAGCTCCGCTTTGGCTGTTGGGCGAGCTGGCCGCCCGGAGCAAGGAGCGCGTGAGCGGCGACAAGGTCTATTTCAACCGCAATTTCCACATCGAACCCACGAACCTGTGCGTGTTCAACTGTAATTTTTGTTCCTACCGCCGTCCGAAGGGAAGTCCCGAGGCGTGGGATTACTCCCTGGAAGAGGTCGAACGGATCGCCCGCGACCACGCCGGACAGGGCGTAACCGAAGTGCATATCGTCGGAGGCGTGCATCCCGAGCACGATTTGTACTATTACGTCGAGATGATCCGCCGCGTGAAGGCGATCCTGCCCGAAGCGACCGTCAAGGCCTTCACTGCCATCGAGCTCTCCTACATGATCCGCAAAGCGGGGCTGACTATCGACGAAGGGTTGCGTCTGCTCCGCAGCGCCGGGATGGAGGCGATACCGGGCGGGGGTGCCGAAATTTTCGACGAGGAGCTGCGTGCCCGAATCTGTCCCGATAAAGGTTCGACCGTAGAGTGGTTCGAGGTGCATGCTGCTGCACACCGGCTGGGGATCCCGACCAACGCCACGATCCTCTACGGCCATATCGAGTGTGTCGAACACCGCATCGACCACCTCGACCGGCTGCGCCGCCAGCAGGACCAGACGGGCGGCTTCAACGCCTTCATCCCGCTCAAATACCGCAATTTCGGCAACCGCATGTCGGAAATCGGCGAGGTTTCCGTGACCGAGGACCTGCGGATGCTGGCCATGAGCCGCATCTACCTGGACAACATTCCCCACATCAAGGCTTACTGGGTGATGTACGGCAAAGCGACTACGGAGCTGGCTCTGGCTTTCGGTGCGGACGACATCGACGGCACGATCGACGATACGACCAAAATCTACTCGATGGCCGGAGCCGACGATCAGCGTCCGGCGATGACCACGGAGGAGATGCGCCGCATCGTCGCGGCAGCCGGCTACCGGGCCGTCGAACGCGACACCTTTTACCGC
>OJSD01000346.1_pt1 | contig 66691 bp, 62 predicted proteins | sample 1599391 | NCBI WGS metagenome assembly OJSD01 (sample SAMN04168656, study PRJEB22393) | human gut metagenome | biome: human gut microbiome; feature: stool | host: Homo sapiens | collected 2014-03-17 | reverse complement strand
TTTCTATATCTCCGGTTATAAGTGCCTTTATGAATTCATTTGTCTCACTTTTTGCCGGACTAAACCATCTGAGTATCATATCCTCAAACATAACCTGTATTTCCAAATTTGTAAGTGCAAGTGTATATCTGCGTGCTTTCCTGCGATTTCCAACAAGCGGTTCTGCCGATACCACTTTGAGATACCCACTTGCCAGCATAAGGCTCCATACAGCATCTTCTGAATAATCAAGTTCTGAAAATACTATCTGTTCATCTATCGGTACATTGATTGTTTCTCCTTTAAGAAGCATTTCCATCATCGTTTTTATATATGAACTGCCTGTTTTTACTAAACTATTTATCAATCCATTTGAACTTGAGTCTGCCCAATATGTTTTAAAAGTTTTAAATTTTAATAAATTTATTATCGACCACGGATTGTAAATATCTTTTTTATCTCCAAAAGTAAATCCGTCATACCACTTTTTAACTTCTCCTTTTTTATCTGAAATTCCATGTTCATCAAGTGCATTAAACACTTCTTCTTCCGTAAATCCAAATGCTGTCTCGTATTGATTTGATGTAGTTGTAACTACTACAAGATTATTCAAATCAGAAAAAATACTTTCTTTAGACACCCTTGTTATACCTGTCATTATCGCTCTTTCAAGATACGGATTTGATTTAAACACTGCATTAAACATACTCCTTGTAAATGCAACAAGTTCTTCCCAATATCCATTTACATATGCTTCCTGCATAGGCGTATCATATTCATCAAGAAGTATAATTACTTTCTTTCCATAATATCTGCTCAAATAATTTGAAAGGTCAACTATTGCTTCCTGTGCAATAACATCGCTCATATCATAACTTATATTATTAAAATTTTCTTTTTCCTTGTCCGTAAGACCGTCCCATTTTCCGATAAAAGCATACTCCTGATATAAATCAAAAATTATCTTTTTTATCTTCTCTATTGTCTCTTTATAAGTTGTCTGCTTTATTTTTGCGAAACTAAAAAATATCACCGGATATGTTCCCTGAATTTCACGATACTTCTCATCTTCCCATATCTCAAGTCCCTCAAACAACTCTCCTCTGTCTGCATATTTATTTGAGAAAAAGCATTTTAACATACTCATATTTAATGTTTTTCCAAAACGGCGTGGTCTGGTTATAAGAGTGACCTCATCTTCATTTTCCCACCATTCCTTTATAAAACTCGTTTTGTCTACATAAAAACAGTTACGCTGTATCATTTTTTCAAAGTCCTGATTTCCTATACTTACCGTTCTTGCCATATAATCCTCCTTCTCATTATCTCTTATAACCAGATAATGGTAATTACGAAACTAATTATATGTTATGCTAATTACACAGACTATGATAGTTTCGCAAATATCTATACAAACAAATAACATTTCAGCAATCCACAACATTAGTTATATAGCAATATAGTAACATTGAAGATTAATAAAGTAAAGCGGAAACAGGCAGTATAGTAAAGCGGACATTCGCAATCCGCTTTGCTACCTGCTCATAACACTAATGCAAAAGGCACATCAAACATAATATGCCTGATGTGCACTACTCCTATTTTACTATCTTATAATATGCCCTCGATGTCACCTTAAATACAAGATAATAGATAACGGCAAATACTATTATCGTGGCTGCCAGACATCCTGCAAACAATTTTTCATTATTAAGATTTAGCATTTTAAGAATTCTGTTTACCATCGGAAATGCCGCTGTCACATGAACCGCTGCCGCAAATATCGGAAGAACAAATACTATCCTTATCTGTGATTTTATCGTATCTTTTACTTCCCTGCTGCTCATTCCGACCTTTTCAAGTATCTGGTAACGCTCTCTATCGTCATATCCCTCTGTAATCTGTTTGTAGAATATTATCATTACCGTCACTATCAAAAACATTGTTCCGAGGAAAATTCCAAGGAAGAAAAGTCCACCATATAAAAGATAAAAATTCTGCTCATTTTCCTGTCTGCTCTCAACCCAATATGACGAAATTTCCTTTTTGTCATTTTTATTTTCCTTAAAATACTTCTTGACTGCATTGTCTATCTTTTTATAAGCCGCTGCTTTCTGCTTTTTATTTCCGGATTTAAAATCAAACCTGATTTTATTTGTATAGTAATTTGCCCCCTTTCCAAGCATTTTTTCCTGCATATCATATAATTCCTGCACACTTTCATCATTATCAAGAATTATATATCCCAATCCATTAAGTGTGCTTATCATATATAAATCATTATCTTCCATATGTTCAAAGCTTTTATTAACTTTATAATTCTTACCAAATATTTTTATATCTTTTTTATCGTATTTTTTATTTAAAACAACTACTGCCTCACCCTTTGAAATGTTCCCTATTTTATCTTTAAAACTATTATCCCTTTTGATGAAATCATCTTTTGAAAGTATATAAAAGAGATATGAGTTCTGATATGATAAATGTTCTTTATCAGTTGTAAAATTATCTCCCTTTTGCCCTACAAAAACTGATAAATACGAAAACGCTTTTTTATTTTTTACTTCCGCACTATCAATTTCATCAAATATGGCTTTTTCTATTTCACTGCTTTTGTCAATTACACTGTTATAGTCAACCGTGACACATACATCATTAGGATACCTTGCCATAAGTTCATCCTGTATTCCGACATACATACTCACCGTTGTTGATATTACTACAAGCACCATTGTTGAAAGAATACATATACTTGCAAGTCCTGCCGCATTCTGTTTCATTCTGTAAAGCATACCTGAAACTGCCATAAAATGTCTCTTATTATAATAAAACTTTTTATTGTTTCTAAGTAATTTTAACAATGCGATACTTCCCGCCGTAAATAACGCAAATGTTCCGATTATAACCAGCAGCACGGCAACAAAGAAAAGCGTAAGTACATTAAGCGGATTCTCAGTTGTTATCGCTATATAATAAGCTATTGCAAGGCATACTACTCCAACTATTGTCATAAAAATCTTTGTTTTTGGTTCTCTCTCACCTACATTTGTGCCACGAAGAAGTTCAATAGGATTTGCCAGTTTTATCTGCATAAAATTGTATAAAAATGTCAGCAAAAATAATATTCCAAATGAAACTACACATAAGATAATTCCGTGTATATTAACAAAAAATTCTACTGTCTTGTGTATGCCTATAATTCCATATAAGACCATAAGGATAAATTTAGAAAATGCTATTCCCACGATAATTCCGCATACCAGAGAGATTATTGCAGAATAAATAGTTTCTACAAAAAGAACCTTTGATAAATGTCTTTTTTCCATTCCTAGAATATTGTAAACACCTATTTCTTTTTTCCTTCTTTTGATGATGAAACTGTTTGTGTAAAACAAAAATATATATGAAAATATTACTATAATTCCGACACCAAGTCTGAATATGGTTGCAAGACTGTCCGCCCCCATTATTTTATTAAGTCCTTTATTGTCACTTAAAAATGACATCATATAGAGCATTGCAACCGTAATTATACTTGAAATTATATATGGTATATAAAACGGTTTGTTATTAGACAGATTTGTCTTTGCCAGTTTAAAATATAATTTACCCATCTGTGATTACTCCCTTTTTTAATTCTTAATCGTTCACTTTGTCTCCTCCGGTTGTAAGTACCGTCAGCGTATCAGAAATCTTTGCATAAAGCTCCTCATTTGACAGACCACCTCTGAATATCTGATGAAATACTTCACCGTCTTTTATAAATAAAATCCTGTTTGCATGGCTTGCCGCCTTTGTACTGTGCGTTACCATAACTATCGTCTGACCGTTTTCATTTATCTCATTGAAAAGTCCTAAAAGGTCATCTGTTGCCTTTGAATCAAGTGCCCCTGTAGGCTCATCAGCAAGTATAAGTTCCGGCTCCGTTATAAGTGCCCTTGCCACTGCCGCCCTCTGTTTCTGTCCACCGGAAACCTCATACGGATATTTCTCAATTATCTGTTCGATACCAAGCATTTTTGCTATCGGACGAAGTTTAGTTTCCATCTCATTATGTTTCTTTCCCGCAAGCACGAGCGGAAGATATATATTGTCTTTAAGTGAGAAATTGTCTAGCAGGTTAAAATCCTGAAAAACAAAGCCTAGATGCTCCCTCCTAAATGAAGATATTTCCTTTTCCTTGACCGTTGAAAGATTTACTCCGTTTAAAAGCACATTGCCGGCTGTAGGTTTATCAAGTGCCGCCAGAATATTTAACAATGTTGTTTTTCCCGAACCCGACTCTCCCATAACCGCAACATACTCGCCTTTGTCTACAGAGAAATTGATATTCTTAAGTGCCTGCACCTGATTGCCCCCAAATCTTGTAGTGTAAACTTTCTTTAAATTTGAAACTGATAATATTTCCATGACTTCCACCTTTCTTATAACAAAACTTTTTAAACATTTGCAAAACTATAATAATCCGCAAGTACAACAAGTCAAACAGATATTCGCCATTTGCTTAACTTGCATTGCTTTCTGTTCTGATATTATCCTAACAAAAAAGAGAAATGTCTGCTATCGAAACAGCTTACATTTCTCTTTTATTTCTTACATTTTTGTAAGATACACTCTCACTTTTGTCCCTTTTTTCTCCTCAGATTCTATCTCCAATCGGTGTCCAAGTTTATCTGCTGCCTGTTTGCACAGATAAAGTCCGATACCGGTTGATGTTTTATTTTCGTGTCCGTTATAACCTGTATATCCTTTCTCAAACACTCTCGGTATGTCCTCTGCACTTATGCCTATGCCCTCATCTGCAATCTCAACAAAAATTATCCTGCTTTTACTTTCTTTTTCAACTCTTTTTTCAATTCTGTCAAAAACATTTTCACAATTTTTATATTTTAGTTCTTCTTTATCAACATTATTTAACGCATCTGTTTTTAATGTGTTCATTCCAATACTAATTGTTATGCTTCCAGACTTGGTGTATTTAACCGCATTTGATAAAAGCTGCTCTATTATAAATCCAAGCCATTTTTCATCACTCACCACTGTTATGTCAGTCCCATCATAATTCATGGCAAGTTTTTTTCTTATAAATATCTTTGCATATTTTCTTATCGACTCTCTTATCACTTTGTCCAGTTTTACTTTTTCAAGTACAAAATCATTTGTTTCTGATTGCACACGCTGGTATTGAAGTGCCATTTCCGTGTATTGTTCTATCTGAAAAAGTTCATTTGACAATTCTTTTTTTAATTCACCAAAACCCAGATATATCTTTTCTAATTCATCCTCTTTGTTATCTGTATCTATATATTCAGTGTCTAATCCGGTGGCATTTATACTTTCTTTATATTCATTCTTTAATTCGACAGCATTTATATTTTCTGCATATTCAGTATCTAATCCGACAGCATTTATATTTTCTTCACTTTTATTTTCGTTATCGGCTGCAAATTCAGATATATCAGTCTGCAATAAAAGACGCATTGCTGCTATCGGTGTCTTTATCTGATGCACCCACATCCCGTAATATTGCAGCATTTCACTGTCTGCCTTATCTTTGTCGGCTTTTATTTCTTTGCGGCTTATTATCTGATTTTCTATAATTTCCTGATACAACTGCTCTACGCTGTCTGAAGTCTCAGGCATATCCGATTGCTCATCAATGTCAAGCATTGATGTTCTTTTAAGCTTATTATATTTGATAAGATAATTTATAAAGCCAATGAAAAAGACTACTATAAACACCATACTTTCAAGAATAATTCCATATATACAGTCATTTTGTTTCATTCCTGAAAGCCGCATAAATACCATTTGAAATAATATAAGGACTGCACAAAAAACAACCCATAATACATTTGTCTTTATATATGATACAAATATCTTCATAATATTTTCCATTCTAATCTGGTACAGTGAATAATTGATACATTGAATACACCTGCACTTTCGATAGCATTATTCACGCTCAATTTATCAAAGATTTAATTTTCATTGCACTAGTGTTCTGACCTATTGATATTTAGCCAAAAGTCAGCAGGTCAGCACACCAGTTTATATCCAAGACCCTTTTTTGTCATTATAAAATCATCAAGACCGATTTCCTTAAGTTTTTTTCTAAGCCTGTTCACATTGACTGAAAGCGTATTTTCATCTATATAATCATCACTCTCCCAAATTTTTGCCATAAGGTCATCTCTTGATACTATCTTTTCCTTATTTTCCATAAGTGTCTGTAAAATCTTAAGCTCATTTTTTGTAAGCTCTATTTGGTCATCTTTATAATTAAGCGTCGCATCTGTAAGATTTAGTATCGCATCCTTGTGTGATATGATACTGCTGCCTACTGAAAAGTCATAACTTCTTCTTATAAGTGCCTGTATCTTTACCGTGAGTACCTCAAGGTCAAACGGCTTTGCAATAAAATCATCCGCCCCCATATTCATAGCCATAACTATGTTCATGTTATCGGATGCCGATGATAAAAACATAATGGGAAGTTTGGAGACTCTCCGTATCTCGCTGCACCAGTGATAGCCATTGTAAAATGGAAGTTTTATATCCATAAGAACAATGTGCGGTGAATAATCGGTAAATTCTCCCATAACATTTGACAAATCCGCCGCTATATGCACATCATACTGCCACTGTTCCAAATGTTTTTTAACCGTCCCTGCTATAATATCATCATCTTCAACAATCATTACTCTATACATTTTTTAAGACCTTCTAAAACATCTTCATAATGCTCCATAAATACTCTGTGATGCTTCATTGCAAAATCAACATCCCCATTTTTGACCGACTGCTCAATATCCGCAGCCTCCTCATGGAGTTTTTGAGCACCTATTGTAAGACTTGTTCCCTTGACCGCATGAACTTCAATCTGGTAATCTTTCCAATTTTGATTTTTAAAATTCTTCTCAATAGAAGCTGTCATCTCCCCCTCGACAAACTCCCCGACAACCTCCTCAAAAAGTTCCTCGTCATCTCCACAGTACATAATACCGGTTTCAATGTCAATCTCCGGAAGTATGCTTTCAATCTTTTCGATAAATGTCATAATTTTTTCCTCCTGTCACTTAATCTATCATACTGTTGTTATATTTTTATCAGCTCAGCACCCAATAAATGCTTAACTGTATTTCTCAATTTTAATCGTTCCCCCATATGTAAAAAGAGTGTGGCAAAACCACACTCTTTTTATATTAACCGCAATCAATAAAAAAATCAACTTCTTATATCATTTTATCTACTTCACCAAGCACTTCATCCATAATATCCATCGCTGCCCTGAGTTCATCCTCTTTTATGATAAGCGGAGGTGCCACGATTATGCAATTTTCATGTGAATATGTAGAAAATCCTTTTTTCTTAAGTGAACCGATTATCTTACCCATTGTATTGTCCGGGTCTGAGTTGTACTCAACAAGCGGTTCTTTTGTTGCCTTGTCCTTTACAAGTTCAAGTGCTGAGAACAGTCCCTTGTAACGGACATCTCCTACACATGGATGCTTTCTCTTTAATTCCTCAAGAATTTCTCCGAGTATCTTTCCCATTGCCTTTGAATTTTCAACAAGTTTTTCTTCTTTATATACATCAAGTGTTGCAACACCTGCCGCACACGAAAGCGGATGTCCTGAATATGTAAGTCCACAGAGAAGTTTGTGGTCATCAAAATATTCTGCAATCTTCTTTGACACGATTACACCTCCGAGTGGTGCATATCCGCAAGTTACACCTTTTGCAAATGATACAAGATCTGGTTTTACATCCCAGTTCTGGAATGCAAAATATTCTCCGGTTCTGCCCCAGCCCATCATGACTTCATCACATATCATCATTATTCCGAACTCGTCACATATATCTCTTATTCCCTGAAGATAACCGTCAGGAGGAATGATACATCCGTTTGAACCGGTAATTGTCTCACATTCGATAGCTGCTACCGTTTCAGGATTTTCATAGATTATCTGCTCTCTGAGTTTTGCAAGATAATATTTTGTTGCCTCTGCTTCTGACTTAAATTCTATAGGCTCTCTGTAGATATATGGGTCGAAGAATTTAATATATCCAGACACGCCGTTTGTCTCACAGTTAAATCTTCTAGGTTCACCTGTAAGATTTCCTGCACCCATTGTTGAACCGTGATATGAACGATAGCGACTGAACACCTTATTTCTTCCCGTATAAAGCCTTGCTATCTTCAATGCATTTTCATTTGCATCTGCACCGCCTAATGTAAAGAATACTTTTCCCATATTATCAGGTGCAAGCTCAATAATCTTTCTTGCAAGCTCTGATTTTACATCAACGGCATAACCAGGTCCGATAAACGGCAGTTTGTGAGCCTGCTCTGCTATTGCATCTGCGACTTTCTCATTGCCATAACCGATATTTAAGTTTACAAGCTGTGAACTCATATCATAATATTTATTGCCGTCGGCATCATAAAAATAAATTCCCTCAGCTTTTGTAACTACCATCGGGTCAAGTGTTCCCTGAACACTCCATGAATGTAATACATGCTCTTTATCTAATGATTTAATCTCTTCCTTTGTCATATCTCTCATAATATACCTCTTTTCTGCACAAATCTTGTACCCTTAACTTTTATTTCCACAAAGCATCATATATTTTTAATACATCATCTTTTGTAACATCTTTAATTGTATTTCCGGGACTTCCGCTTGCCAGTGCATCATCCGCCATCTTATCAACAGATGCGAAGAATTTTTCCCTGTCAACTCCATATTCCTCAAGTGTAGGAATTTCACATACTTTACAGATATTTTCAACAGCATCCAGAAACTTTTCTGCTGCTTCTTTGTCACTGTCCGTCTCTGCAGCAACCTTAATGGCTCTGCCAAGGTCTGCAAATCTTTCGTATGCTCCGTCAAGTGCAAATGAAAAACATTCTTTCATAAGCATTGCATTTGACATTCCATGCGGCACATGAAACAATGCACCTATAGGTCTGCTCATTCCATGAACTATCGTAACTGATGAGTTGTTGATAACAACCCCTGCCTCAAGTGCCGCAAGTGCCATCTGCTCTCTTGCTTCTTCGTTACTTCCGTCATTGTATGCAATCGGAAGATATTTGAAAATCCTCTTTACTGCAGATACTGCAAATGTGTCCGTAAGCGGCTGAGCCTTTCTTGAAGTGTAACCCTCTATCGCATGGGTGAGTGCATCGAGTCCCGGTGCCGCTGTCACCGATTTAGGTGAGGTCAATGTAAATGTATAATCAATAATCGCAACATCAGGCATAAGCACCGGCCCTTTGAGAAGCATTTTTATATCTTTCTCACTGTCTGTGATAATAGTAAACCATGTCGCTTCTGAACCTGTTCCCGCTGTAGTCGGAATAGCTATCATCGGCGGTACTTCATTTGTAATAATCTTTCCCATATAATCAGGAATTTTTCCTGGGTTTGTGACAAGTGCTGCAATAGCCTTCATTGAGTCAAGCGGACTGCCACCGCCAAGTCCTATAAGAAAATCGCAATTTTCTTCTTTATAAACTTTTAAGCCGCCCTCAATCATCACATCAGTAGGCTCTCCGGTTATATCTGTATAAATGGCATATTCTATCGACAATTCATCAAGAATTTTTGTTACTTTTGCGACATTCCCGACTTTCTCCATAACTTTACCGGAAACGATAAGTGCTTTCTTTCCGGCTTTCTTAAAAACATCTTTTGCATCATTTAATGCTCCGGCACCTGAAATAATCTGCTTAGGCATAACAAAATTACTGCTCATCTTATCCCTCCATTCATTTATTCTACATTTAAAAAGCAGACAACTAAGGCATTTATCGTTACTCAACCGCCTTTGGTCGTCTGCTTTGTTTTTGTTGAACATATAATATCATCATGTCAGATAGTTTCATATAGCCATAATATACAAAGTATTTTGCACCGATTTGTTCACTATGGACAAATCATTTTTTCACCTTCAAAATCAACACTGCCTGCCACACCAGACCTCAATCATCCCAGATAATGCATTATCTTAAATGCAAGCCGCAGATTAAACTGTACCGTCACATCTTTAAGGTCTATATTCATTATCTCCTCTATTCTTTTTATGCGATACTTCACGGTATTTCTATGCACATAAAGAGCGTCGGTTGCCGCCGCTATATTGCAGCCCTGTTCCAGAAAAACCTCCAATGTGTGAACCATGTCACTCCCATTTTCATCGTCATATTGCATAATTGCTCCAAGTGCCTCCGTCAAAAGATTGCGAAGCACCTTATCATCGGACAGATTAAAAAATATCCTGTATATTCCTATCTCATCATAATATCTGAGATTTCCCGTCTCACCATCTGTCTTTATAACTTTGTTCGCTTTTCTCGCTTCTGTAACACTCTTTTTAATAGAATCTGCTCCAATAAATACTTTTCCTATTCCCATGCTTACAGAGACATTTTTTCTGCTGTATCTGAGATTTTCCTCAATTTCCTTTCTCTTCTGACACATCAGCTTATGAACCTTATCACCGGCTTCAAGCTCGATAACCGCCGCCACTCCATCTTCCTCTTTCAGGTAAAGAAGCTGGTTCTGCCTGACAAACGACATTCTGACTGCCCTCAAAAGCTGTTCCGATATATCGTCATTTTTTGAATTAATGGAACTATTTTCATTCTTACTTTCACCGTTTTCATTAACCTTCTCAACAGATTTTATCTGACTGCTGTTATCTTCCGCCTCAACACTCACATAAACGGCGATATGCTTCTTCTCTGCATTATATTTAAAAAGCTCTATTCTCTCCAATGCTTTCTTTTCATCTTCATAAAGAAGTTCCGTCATAAATTTTTCAACGGATTTGTTTGTCTCCTCTTTACTATATTTATCATAATAAATCTGTGAAATTATCTCCGAAACATGAATTTCATAAGGTAGTGACAGCAGCGGAAGATTAAGCTCATTGGCAAGCTCGATAATATCATCCGTCACTTCCTTAATATATGGTCCAACCTCAAGCACAACACCAGCCACCTGTTTTTTTGACAGCTCACATATTGCTTCTGTCAGATCCCTTTTCACATCACGAAAAGCAACACCACTCACAAAAATGAGTTCTCCTCTCTTGACCCAGTCCTGTGCCTCTACTATCTCAACGACATGAGCACCCGAAATCTCCCTGCCAAGAATAGACTTGCCTGCAAGAAGCTTTGCCTTTTCCAGTCCCTTAAGTTGAAATAATTCATCGTATGTCATTCTTTACTGTCCTCCATGCATCAACTTACTTAAATTTTTCTGTCTATTCCTTATTCATAAAACGATCCCATTCCTGCGTATCGTGATTTGCTTTCACTACAAGCAGATACGAAAATTCCTCATATTCTATCTCAAACTCATAAACATTTTCACCCGCAATTTCATCCCTCTTAACCGTTGCTTCAAGCATATATTTATCTGCAAGCAGGTCAAATGTCTCCTGATACTTATCTACAGGAATTATCTCGTCAGGTATCTCCCTCTGGAACACACCATCGGCATTGTAAACTTTCACTCCCTCTTTAACAAATGAAGTAACTACTCCGTCCTGAAGCTTCAATACAAGGTCATTTGTACGCATCTCACGAATATCCCTGTTACAGGAATTGTCAGCAGCTATCATAACATTGTCAAGATATAAAAATACATGACCGCTTTTAATCTCTATCCCACTTATATGAGCCTCATCAAAATTAAACTTTTCAAATTCATCAACTGTTCTAAAATTCATCGTATTTCCTCACTTCCTTATATTATGTACTCCCGGTATCTTCTGAACGAAAAGTTTCGAGAGTACATATATTATCTGAAAAAGGGACACCCAAAAGATGTCCCTCTGTCTATACACTATGTATATAGCACTCAGTCTATTTATAATCATCAAGATGAACAACAACATCTCCGAGGTCAATAGAGTTTCCACCAACTGAAGCTGTAGACACCTCTTCTTCATCCTCTGATTCATCCTCGCTAAATTCAATATTTATATCGCCGTTGTCAATCATAGACTGGAAAGCCTCAACTGCTGTCTGTGCAATATCGTCATCCTCGATAGGTTCAAAATTAGGATCTCCGTCCTCATCCTCAAAATATCTAAAGATAAGCACCTCTCCCTGACCGCTCTCAATAGCTTCCTCATCCTGTTCCATAGGCATAAGCACGGCAAATTCATAATCAGGATACTGCTCCTCAAGCTGAAAAACAGCCATAACTGCTGCTTCTACTTCGTTTCCCTCCTCATCATTGAGAGTGATAACTGCTACTTCCTCACCATTGTTGTTAAAAAATAAGTTTGCATTTCTATCGTTCATAATAATCTCCATTTCTTCACTTTTTATAAATAGTCCCTTGCATCACAATGTTAAACTATATCAGAAGTATATCATATATGTATGGCGAAAAACAATAAAATACTGATTATTTAATGAAATTTAGTAACAGTTCAGCCATAAAAATATAATCGGCAATATCTAAGCCTGCTCATTGTATTGCTGATTATATTATGTATCATCCTATTTATTCATTATTTTTTCTTCTAAGCTCATCACGCTGCTTTTCTGCAATAAACTTTTCGATACCAAATGGCTGCCTAAGGCTCTTGCATCCGACAACAGTCCTGCCGTCCTCAAGGCTCTCCTCCCTGACAACCTCTCCTATAAATACCATCGGAATACGCTCCTTACCACCATGATAAAAAACTGCTTTTATCTGCTGCCCTACCCAGCCGACAATTCCATCTATTTCCTCACTTCTTATAACAAGCGAAAATCCGCCTATACTTACATCCTTAAGTATAGCTTCCGTAGTCACATTGATACTTGCTAACTGTGCGTTGACATAACTCCCCACATATACTCTGAAATCATCTCTCCTGTTTACCTGAATACCCTCTTTATCACAAAGGACTATATGATATTTTTTATTGTCGAGCATCGTTATCCCTACCTCGACATTTATATACTTCTCCGGTAATGGTTCAGTTTCGACAACTATATTCTTAATAATATCATTATTTGAAAAATTTAAAATCTTATCATCATGCTTAATCGGCTCAACTATTATATGACCTTCACCTGCCTGGACAATGCTCGTATCAAACTCAAGTGTATTAAGACCTGCACTTGCTGTCAGATGAACTTTTGCACCACTCTGCATCTCACTTAATTTTTTTCCCATCTCTCGTTCCTCTCTAAAGTCGTTTTCCCCCTATCAATACAATTTTAAACCAGCACAAATATTTGTCAATGATTTATGCCGGCTTTACACAAACTTTTTTCGGAACGATACTATCGGTTAATCTATGTCTTATTCTATGATACTATCATATTCTTTTAACGCTTTTACTCCCGTTGATACCAGTTTTGATTTGCTGTTTTTCAAAGAATATACTTTTAAATTTACAAGAGTATGTCGATAGCACAAATATGTCTCCGAATAAAACGGAACTTTCAATTTATATTTACTTTTTACTTCCTCATACGGATAATCAGATGTAAGTAAATGCTTTTCCATATTTTGTTTCATATAGATATGTGTAATATAAATAAGCATTTTTTCTTTGCTGTTATAATAATACAATTTCCTTTTCATCGGACTTAAGGTATCACCATCTATCATATCATTTTTTTCAGAAAAATTTTTTAATTTAGTAAAAGCAACATAAGAATACTGTAATTCGCCTTCTCCAATTTCCTTAAAATTTTTCATATGAAAATTTTTAGAGATATTCTTGTAGTCTTTCGTAAATATTTCATAACCACTCTCTTTTTTTACTGAACTTTTTTCTGATGTTTTAACTTCTGATGATGACTTTTGTTTTGTACTTTCTGGTTTTGTACTTTCTTTGTTTGTACTTTCTGGTTTTGTTTCCACTTTCGATGATTTCTGTGCACAACCGCAGAATAATAATGCTGTTGCTATTATCAAAAATGGTAATACTTTTAAATTATTTTTTTTCATTTTGTCGCTATATGATAATCAAAAAAATTATCATTTATTTCCTTTCTAAAAACTCTTTTGTTCAAATACTTTATTAAAACATAATACACCAAATATTACAATAAAACAACTCCCCACAATTCAACCAAATAATCGTCCCACGCTCTGCCTGATAGCGTTAAACAGATGCAAAATAAAGGTACACATCATCAAGTGTAGGCAATGTTTCTGCAAGTTTAAAAATATTTCCGTCAAATTTTTCTCCAATAACCCTGATACTTATACCCTCCTGACACTGACGCATATTGCTTACCACATAATCCTCCTGTATCTTTTCAATCTCACCGGGCTTACATACAAATTCCCTCACATATGGTTTCACATCGTCAAGCCAGACCTCCGGAGTTTTACACCCTACTAACTGTCCTTTTTTCATAAGTACGATTTCATCGGCTACACACTCTACATCGCTTATAATATGCGTCGCAAGTATAACAATCCTGTCAAGAGCCTCCTTTGCTATAAGATTTCTCATGGCAATACGCTCATTCGGGTCAAGTCCCGCAGTCGGTTCATCAAGAATAAGCAATGATGGATTTCCGAGAACAGCCTGTGCAAACAACAGCCTCCGTTTCATACCACCTGAAAGCTGTGAAAATTTCTTTTTCATATGTTCCTCTAAATGCACCTGTCTCAGTAAGCGTAATATCTGCTCTTTCACCGAAGGTTCTTTTAACGACAACCCCTTTAGGACAGCCATATACTCCATAAATTCCTGTACTCTCATACCGGGATACCCGACTGACTCCTGCGGCATATAACCTATCCTTTTTCTATATTCTTCGGGAGTAAGTCTTATATCCTTTCCATCAGCAAGTATAACTCCCTCATCCTGTACGAGATTACATGACAATATTTTTATCAGTGTCGACTTTCCTGCACCGTTCTCCCCAAGAAAACCATACAGACCGTTTTCCATATGTAATGAAAAATCATTTAGCGCAACAACATCTTTATATCTTTTAACAATATTTTTTATATCTAATACCATTTTACTCACCATCCCATAACATTTAAACAGATATTTGCAATCCGCTCTGCCTGCTATTTGCTCATAACATTATCAGCGGAAGCGTCATCAATATCCAGCTTATCGCAACTGTCAGTATCTTTCCGTGCACAAGTTTCTGAACCATCCTTACTGCCATACCTGAAACTGCCAGATATACGGTTCTTATGACATAACTTAAAAATGTCACCTGTCCTATACTCAAAAATTCTATATTTTTAAGTGCTCTTATACTCGCCGCAGAAGCACCCATATCCCCCACTTGATATGCCTTTGACACCTGAACTATCCACGGTACATAAATGATAACTGCCACAATAATTCCATATATGACATTTAATATCATCTTTCTTTTATTTATGCTTTTTAGTCCGTATTTTGTCGAACGGCACAACACATCTGTCCCATACCATTCCTCCATTCCCCACATTGAAACAGAGATAAGAACTACAACTAAAACACCTAAAATATCACACCATCTAAGATAACTTCCGGGTATATTCCTGCCAAGCAGCATAAGATAACCTTTTTCATATACAATATGTGCATTTTTCTTGGTTTTAAGGTACTTTGAATAATCTATGATTTTTTTCAGCGGCTCCATTTTTTCAAGTTCATCTGATGCCGCTTTTGCCGCAAGTTCAGTATATTTGTCACCGTTTAATTCCAAATCTTTCTCTAAATCTTCCAGTTTTTTATAAGCATCAGAAAGTTTAATACATTTCTTATCCGTGCAATTTCCATGATATTTGATGACATATTCACGATAATAAAAATCAGAAGAAGCAGATAAATTCTCCTGTGGCGGATAATAAAATACAAACACTGCCACAACAGCAAAAAACAGAATTGCCAGACCTCCTCCATATTTTAAACTCTTAACACTTTCAAAATAAATAAGAAACTTTTTTAATCCGTTTGTGCCTTTTTTATTTTTCTCCAGAGTTCTTACCTGAAAAGACACACCCGCTGATGCACTGCTTATATTAAATATCACAGCAAGCATTGCTACAAACAATATAAGTGCATATATCAGCCATGCCGTCATATAATCAACAGGCTTCTCAAAAAAATTCAAAGCATTATACCCGGACATAAGCATCTGCTGGTCAACACATCTCAACGGATTAAAATAACTAAAAAATGCCATATTACCTGAAAGTGGTATTTTTAACATCAAAAACAACAACGCTGCCGAAATGATAATCTCACTTAAAAATGTCAAAACCGGAGTTTTTATTATTTCTGCTATAAGAAAAAACAGAGTATATAAAAATATAAATCCTATTATCTTAAATATAATAAAAAATACAGTATATAAAGCTATCGTAAACTCTCCCGCAACTGCCTGATACCCCCGCACGGATTGTATCAGTGCACCCCAGCTTGAAAAGCCATACTCTCCTGTATATATAATAAGTTTTATCAAAACCGATAATCCGGTCAAAAAACATACAAGACAAAGACCCACGACCCACTTTGCAAATGTTGTTTTTTTAGTTCCATTTACCGAACCTGCAAGCAGACATCCCATACTTGTCTCACTCTCAATAGTAACAATCCTAAACACTATAAAAAGCACCATAAATGCTATTACAAAGTCCGTAGTATCAGTCTGCATAAACAGTTCAATACCCCTTGAAGCTGAATATCTGACCTTTGATGCGTCAAGTTTCTTATAAAGTTTCTTACACTTTGCCCTTACCCTGCTTTGAAAACTATCCTGTTTTTCTGCCAACAGCCCTCCGCTTGAACCATTTTTAAGATTATCAAGATAATTCTTATAACTTTTTATATTTTCAAGTTCCTCAAGTACAGTCTTATTTGCAGCATAAGAACCCGAACCAGTATTCAGACTTTTTTCCTGTTCCTTTTCAAGTTTCTTAACTGCCTTATTTATGTCGGTTTCATATATGCTTTTTGAGATACGGCAGTAGTCCTTTGGCTGACACTTCGCTGCATCCTGCACATTTACCGCATTATAATAAGATATAAAAAACGACAATAATAATATTGCAATAATAATTCGGCAAAAAACATCAAATTTGCACACCTTTTTAAATTCCTGCTTTATCAAACCCATAATAAAATCATCCCCACATTGACTTATACTTCTTCACACCTGTAATATCACCTTTAACAAAATCGTAAAGTGCGATATATGAATACTCCGTTTTCTCTCCCTCCGCATTTGACAGATAAACTTTATCCTCATAAACGGCACAAAGGATATAATCTCCCTGTGCTATTATGTTCATCTCGTCATTTGATGTATCATATCTTAAATAAGTTCTCTTTTTTGTCTTTTTATCATATGACATAAAATACGCATACTGTTTATCCGTGCTTTTTACAGGTATAAGGTTGTCACCGCTTATCTTTTGAGTCTCTCTGGTATTTTCATCATAATATAAATTGTCTTTTCCCGTATTATAAAATAATTTTCCTGAAACATATAAAAGCGTATTATTATTTCCATAACCGTCTAACGAAACTTTTTCTTTTCCTGATTTTACATCAAGACCTTTAACAAATTTCCGACTGTGCTTTCTTTCATAATACTTGTCAGACTTATGTTTCAGAACATCTGAATTAGATACATTTGAGCACACATAAGACATATATAATGTATCTTTTCCCATAACCATTCCGTCAAACGAAAAACCGTATGCTTTTGTCTCAAAATAAACATTGCCCTGTTCACTGCCAGTATCATATTTGTATATCCCAAGTATAGTTTTAGAAGCATCATCAGTATAATTTTTATACATATATGCAATATATACCGTATTGTCATGATACAAAGCCTCAAAAATATAGTTTGCCTTAGGAAGTTTAACAAGTTTTTTCCTGTTTTGTCCCTCAAGATCTTCACTATATAATGAATAATCCTCACCTGTATCCCCAGCACCGATATAATAAATTTTATCGCCACGCTTTGCAAACCCTGTGGCGTTTATATTATCTACATATGCCCCACATTCCTCTGTTCTCGACTTTTGATGCTTACAATTCGGTCTTGCACAAATAAGTCCGTCTTCATTTGCAGCATTAGAGCAAAATCTCATATAATTGTCATCTACATACAATATCCCATCTTCAAAATACTGCTCTGTATAACCGGTAATGCTGTCCTGCAACTGAGCCTTTTGCTCAGATTTTTTATTATCCGTACTTTTCCTGCTGCCAAAGTTTATCTTAACCACGACACACACTAATGCAATTACAACAATACCAACTGCCACAAACAAAAATTTATTATTTTTTCCCGTTCTGTTTTTCAACTTTATACTCCTCCACCTGTGCATTTAACTCTTTTACTAGTCGCTCTGACTTCTTTGTTATTTTTAATTTTATCTCATTATACATCTTTTTGCCGAAATCTGCTTTTTGCCAACAGTCCCGATACATTTCTAGTAATTTTGTATAAACCGACAACTCTTTCTTTAAATCGCTGTAATCCGGATTAAATCCAGCAATAGCCGACTTTACCCTAAGTTTTGATGAAAGACACTTCTTTTTATGTACCCTCATATCTGTTGCTTTTGCACCTTTCAGCTGAAAAGTTCCATCACTAAGACCAATCGCCGCTGGCTGATATATAATACCGTTTTTCACTTTATCCTCATCCACAAATCCGTCTGCATCAGTGAGTTTTGATTTGTCATCTTCACCCCATAACAGGATATTTGCAAGGTCATCATCAGCACGCAATGCCTTAAGAAGCAATAATGCCTTATCTTTCTTATCAGAATTTGCACATACGGCAGTTCCAATACCTATATCATTTGAAACTACAAATTTTCTTTTCTTATATACCATATCTGCATTGCCACTGTCATCCGTAACATTAAACATCATTGCAAACTTACCTGTGTCATACTGTTCTGACTCATTATCATCTGTCACACCATTATCATCCATACCATGTTTAATATACTTCTTAAGATAACATTTATGTAAAAATGATAAATACTCATAAAAACCTTTCGTATTAAAAGGATTAGTTATCTCCCCTGTTTTCACATTATAAAATAGTCCGTCTTTATATGTATAAACTTCTCTTGAAGTCATATCCTGAAAAGAATTTATTGAAGGAAAGCCTAAAATCTTAGCAGCATCTTCCTTAAGCTTAAGTCCGTCCATTATGCTAAGTAACCCTGCCCATGTTCCATTCCATGACTCTATCTTATCCTGAGATAGATACTTTTTATTAAAACCAATCACATTTGATGGTGTATATGACATATTTTCATTTGGCAGAAAATAGTTCTTATTATCAATCTTTGCACATTCCCATATTTCCTTATCGTAAAGCTTATATACTGCATTGCCATCAGATGATACAAGCCACTTTTCCAAAGGATAAAAATATCCTTTCCTGATAAATTCTGTCATCTCGCCGGGATAATCTTCATATTCCCACCCACAAAATGCAATATCCGTCTTTTTTTCTTTGATTGTTTTCTCCAATGCACTATGATATTCTTTCGGACTGTTTTTTACATAATCATTTTTAAGATAATTAAATCTGACAGAAACATCATAACCTTTCTTATACAATGCTTCATTTAGCTTTTTTACATTATCTTCAGGTACTTTTGCCCCATCCTCAAGAGTCCACACAACCTCATTGTCTGATGTCTTTTTATCAGACTTCAAAGGGGCTGTCTTGCTGCCAGCCCCACTTGAATTACATGAAGTTAAAATAAGTGCAGATATTAAAAAAACTGCTGCTAATTTCTTTTTCATATATTAATTACTCCTCTTTAATATGCAACTGCTGTATGCCCTGTGCCAGTCGAACCCGCATAACTTGCATAATGTGATGATGAAACACTAAGGCTTATTCCATTATTAACGGCTTTAAACCCAACTTGCGCAATTGAACTATAACTCAATTTACTACTTGTTACAGGTTTTTTCTGTTTACCATTAACAGCACATATATAAGTTGATGTAACTTTAACTTTTATCCATCCATCATTACCTGTAGTTCCAGAAGCACTCGTTCTAGTTATTTCACTATTACAAAATACATTCTTTTCAGAAAGATGTATAATCGTTGATTTAGTCTTTGCACACCCATACTGCGGAACCAACATAATACTTAATGCTACTACTAATGACATAATTACTTTTACTGCTTTTTTCATAAATTTCACTTATCCTTTCTCTCTTAAATTAAATAACTATACATGACCATGTATTTAGATATTACATCTTTTTAATATTTTTGTCAACAATATTTTTATATTCAAAATATTGACTTTTAAATATTTTCTTTTACAATAAATACATATTTAAGTATTATTATAAACTACATATACGAAAAAAAGGAGTTTACCATGATCTTCAAAAATAAACTACGCCGGAAATATATGTCACAAGTCAAGGCATTTTTTCCTGTAAAAGCTAAAAATGAACGAAAATTTTTAAAAATAATATCAAACTCAGTAGATGATTACTGCACAGAACACTCTGATGCAAATATACAGGATATATATGAACAATTTGGTTCTCCCCAGGAAACCATCAATAACTATATAATGACAACCACCGACTCCTTAAAGCCATATTTTAAAAAAGTCAAACGGGCAAGAACTTTTAGATATATCTCAATCATCCTTATAGCCGTTATTATGATTGCTTCAACTCTCGAAGTAATAAAACTGCATAATGACTACAAGACTTTAAAAGATACAGCCATTTACGATTACGAAGAAACCATAGAATAACACAATATAATAAGGAGGGTTAATATGAATTCCGAAAAAAAGACTAAACTATGCAAAGAATATATATCGCAGATAAAATGCTTTTTTCCTGTAATTCGTCAAAATGAAAAGAAATACATAAATTACATTTCAACTTCAGTTAATGATTACTGTATTGATAATCCGGATGCTGCTATAGAAGATTTATACAATATTTTTGGTTCTCCACAGGAAACAATCAACAGCTATATGTCTGAAAATCCAGATAATATTGTACCATATTTTAAAAAAATAAATGTTAAAAAATGGATAATCAGAATTTTGACATTTTCGCTAATTGCATTTTTAATTGTCACCTCAGCGTCAATTTGGTACTATCACAGAGCCGATCAAATTTTTGAATATGAAAAAAATTTAATTGAACAACTTAACAACAAATAAATTACAAGGAGTCAAAATCATGAAAAATATTATTACTATTATAACCACTTTAGCCATTATATTAACTGCACCGGTAAATGTTTCTGCACAAATGACAAACAGCACAGATTTTAATTCTCAAATCATATATTTAGAAAATGGTGACTATCTTGAAACAAAAATTCAAAGCGAGCAAACAAAATTACCACTTTCTGAAATCAGCTTATTTACAAGAAGCACAAAACAGATTACAAAGACAAAAACCAGCACATATAAATCAGCTAGCGGTAAAAGTATGTGGTCAGTATCAATTACAGGTACATTTACCTACAATGGTTCAAGTGCAAAATGTGTATCATGTTCACATAGCTCAAAAACCTATACCACAAACTGGACTATAAAATCCATATCATCATCAAAAAAAGATAACTCTGCCACTGTAAATGCTGTTGTCGTTCATACATACAATAATACTTGCAAAACTAACATAAATAAAAATGTTACGATAACCTGTTCTAAAAATGGTACAATCTCATAAAAACTATTGACATTATGCTTGTTTTTATATTACATTATTGTATCATAATGTATGTGCATAAATTTTGCACACAGCAGAGTTTCAAAGAAACTCTTAATATGAACGCATAAGCGTTCATTGTATCATATTAAAAAATATTATTTAAGGAATGGCAGGGATTTTATGGCTGCAAAGAATACACTTACAACCGGCATTGCAGAATTATTAATACTATCTATATTAAATGAAAAAGACAGCTACGGATATGAGATTTGCAAGATTATCAAAGAAAATTCTGATGGTCTTATCTCTCTCTCATATAACACAACATATGCTGCAACCTGCAAGATGATTGATAGCGGTCTTGTTACTGAAAAAAATGTAAAGGTTGGAAAAAAACGCACTAGGATTTATTTCCATCTCGAAGATAAGGGGCGGGACTACTACAACAAACTATACGAAACTTATCAAAATATGTCACTGGGCGTTGATAAGATTTTTCACAGTTTAAAAGAACAAAACGAGGAGTAAACATTTTATCGCTGTTCATTTGCACATAGCTTTGTATCACTGACTACAAAGCTATGTGCAATTTTTTATTACTGACACTCTCACGAAGTATTTTTTATGTTCCAGGAAACTTCTCGTTTCCTGGAACATAAAAAAAAGAATCGCCTGGAGAAGCGATTCTTAAAGGAGAAGGTATGAAAAAAATTTAAGCACTTATCAAATGATTCCGTTTCATTTGATGGTTATATATTACCTAACTATTATGAATATGCAATGTTGTTTTTGTTAATAGTTTGTGAACATTAGCATAACATTTTATTACAGATATTGTCTTTTGTGTATTTTATCATTATTTTTGTGTATTTAATCTCATTTTTTTACTTTCTAAAGAGATTGCAACAGTTCAAACTTTTGTCTGATACGAACTTTTTCAATTTTTTTCAAAAAAAGCTTGCTTATTCCCTAAGGTTATATGGTAATTTTATTACAGATACCAAAAACAACAGTTTAATATCAGTCAGAAATGAGGGATTATTATGAAAATCAAAGAATTATCAAATTTACTTAATGTCAGTCAGAAAACCATACGCTACTATGAAGATTGTGGATTTATAATGCCACTTACACAAAATAAATCAGGCAGAATTTTCAGAGATTATGACGAAGCAGCAATAACCCAGTTGAAAACAATTATCGGACTGCGCAAGCTCCGTTTTTCCATTGATGAAATAAAAGCTTTATTTGCTGAACCTGAAAAGCTTGCTGAAATATGCAATACGCACAGAAATAATCTTGAACGTGAAATCGGCGTTATGACTCAGATATGCAAACTTCTTGATGATGTTGATTTTAGCCATATAAATGAAGCCAAAGACCTTACTGAACAAGTTGAAATGCTCCGCCGTGAAACTATACTTGATGACTATTTTTCCGATTATGACCTCAGCACTTTTGATGAACCTTTTACCGATTATGATTTACGCAAACAAAAAACTGATGAACACAAGGAATATTCAAAATTGGTTGCATCCAGCTATTATTTCGCACATCCAAAAGTAAAAAGCAATCTTCAAGGAGGTGCTATAGGAATTCCAAGATAATGTATAAAAAGGCAAAAACAGTGTTTTACCTCTGCAAGAATCGCTCTATGATCCAAGCAATTTCCTATTACTTAAAAAGCCAGCCCGGCAGACAAACCGCCGGGCTGGTTATAATCAAGTTTATATTTCTGATACGCTCTACGACTTGCTCATAACACTATCAATTTATTATATGTAGTTTGTGAACAATGCCATAATATTTTATTACGCATTTAATTTTTCGTGTATTTTATCATTGTTTTTGTGTATTCCAAACAATTTTCTCCCCTATGAAATCATAAATTTTTTGCTGTTCTTTTAATATTTTAAAAATAATCATACCTATTAAAATTCCAATTCCATTAAGTATAATATCGTCCACATCAAATATTCTGCTCGGATAAGACAGCAGTATGTCAATGATAAGCTGTATTATCTCAATCCCAAATGAAAATAATATTGATTTAAAAAATAATACTTTATAATTAACTTTTTTACTTAAATACCCTATAAGAACAGGCATTGGCATTAACAGTATAATGTTTCCTATCAACTGTATATTTATAATTCCACTATTCTTAACAATATCAATAATATCCTTAAAGGGTATTAACTGGCAAAAATCCAAGATGCTGTTTTTACCGGTTCTCATTTCAGACGGAATTATTCTGATAGGAAAAATCGTTACACTTATCAGCAACATGATATATAACTCAATAATCCCTATATAACACAGTCTAATCCTGTGTTCTCTTTTTATAATCCTGACTAAAAATGTTATGATAAAAACAACCAAAAACGCTACACAAAACAACGGTGGATGTATCGCAATCGTAAACATGGCTTCTCCCTCCCTCAAAATTCTGTTAATATCTTTAAGCAACGCTTTAATTATATCATTAATAATCAATCTTTTTCAATAATATTTTTATTATCAAAGCATTTTAATAGAGTTATAATATAACTTTATCATTAAATCAAAAAGAACCATCATATCAAAAGATACAATGGTTCTTTTTTTAATTGTGTAAATCACACAAAAATTAGTCTGTTGTATAAGGCATAATTGCAACGTGTCTTGCACGCTTAACTGCAACTGTTAAAGCTCTCTGATGCTTAGCACAGTTTCCTGTAATTCTTCTAGGAAGAATTTTTCCTCTTTCAGAGACATATCTCTTTAACTTGTTTACATCTTTATAATCAATTACATCATGCTCTTTATCTGCACAAAAAGCACAAACCTTTTTTCTTCTACGCATAGGTCTTCTTCTTGCGCCATCTCTATCGCTCTTATTGTAAGCCATGTCGAAATCCTCCTTAATTTTTCCGTAATGTTTTGATAAACATTAACACTTAAATGGTAATTCCTCTTCGATGGCATCCGGAATGTTCATAAATCCGTCACCTGCTGCCTGAGTAGGTTCCGGTCTTGTTGGAGCTGCTGCCCCAGCCTGCTGGTATCCACCGCCTGCATTCTCTGATGCTGCTGCCTTACTCTCAGCAAATTCCTGTTCCTCTACAACTACATCTGTTGTATAAACACGATTGCCATCTTTGTTTGTGTAGCTTCCTGTCTGGATACGACCTGTTGCTACAATCTTTGTGCCCTGATGGAGATACCTCTCTGCAAACTCTGCACCTCTGCCAAATACTACGCAGTTGATAAAGTCTGCTGTCTGCTCATCTCCCTGGCGTCTAAATCTACGATCTACTGCAAGTGTATATCTTGCAACGGCTGTCTGATTTTCTCCTGCTGAATATCTTATCTCAGGATCTCTTGTCAGACGTCCCATTAAAATAACCTTGTTCATGAAGGAAACACCTTCCTTTCTTATGCTTCCTGTCTAACGCATAAGTATCTGAGAACATTGTCCATGATGCGGACTGCCTGCTCAAGCTGTGCAGGAACATCTGCTTCTGCATCAAACTGGATGAAGTAGTAGAATCCTTCTTTCATATGCTGAATTTCGTAAGCAAGTTTCTTCTTGCCCCATTCCTCAACATTTGTAATGTTACCGCCGAATTTTGTGACATATTCTTTTGCCTTCTCGACAGTAGCTACTCTTGCATCGTCCTCGATCTTTGCATTGACAACTAATGCTAATTCATATTTGTTCATAGCTGTCTGTACCTCCTTTTGGTCTCTGGCTCTCTTCATGACGCCGACTTTGTGTGATAATTCAAAATCGATGTGTTTCAACACACTTTGTCCTAACAGAAAAGAGCAAGGAAAAATTTAACGTATCACAGTTTCTTATCATACCACATTTTTTTATCTCATGCAAGCATTTTTTCATGCGAAACCTCTAAAACCTTTTTCTACCTGTTTTCTCGGAAGCATAACCTGATGATTGCAGCCGGTGCAGCGAAGTCTTATATCCATTCCGACACGCTTTATCTCCCATGCGTTTGTTCCACAGGGATGCGGCTTTTTCATCTTTATTATGTCGCCTATCTTAAGTTCAACCTTGTCTGCCATCTTTACTACTCCTTCATCTCAACATTTTGAATTTCATTTATCCAGTCATAGTAAGTCGTTGTATCTTTTGTCACAGTGCTCATTTTTATTCTCTTTGCACTAAACAATGTGGCTTTTTGTTTTTGAAATACCGGCACTTCTACTGCCTGCTCAAGTATGTTGTTAAAGACTTTTTTATAAAGCTTTTGTTTTCTCCCCATTTTTACGGTGGCATCGGTCTTTTTAAGATATGTTGAAAATTCAGGTATCTTAATTCCAAACATATTTGTCTTTGACATATATTTTTTATAGAGGCTGTACCCGTATGATGTATCTGTTTCAGCACACCACAACTGTGCTTTATTTATAAATTTCTTTGAATTCATCTGTTTTTTTGTTACTGATACAATCTTAAGGTTAAACCCTATATCTTTAAGCAATGCAGATGTTTCTTTTATCATCGGATAGAGCATATTTTTTCTTCCATTTTCAACATATATCCTGTATGTTTTAGATGCTCCCACCGGAATACTTTCCAAAACACCATCTTTAAATGTGTATCCTGCTTTTTCAAGATATTTAGTAGCTGCATCCCTGACCGCTATCCTTTTATCTTCGTCTGTCATATCATCATTATATATTTCTTCGCCATCTATTGTGTCACTGTATGCCCTATTATAATCCTCATCACCTGTATTTGGTGAAAGCCATGATTCTGATGTGTAAGGATAATTTAATATCTTTACCTTACCTGCAAGTTCTTCTGCCCTCTGTATCCTCTGTGCACTTATAGCAGAAGCTATCGCTTTCCTGAGTGCTTTTGACTGTTCAGACTCACTCTTGTTTGCGACACGCACATTCTTTGCATTTATTCCTACATAACTGAATTTCTTATCAGAAGTAAAACTTGTATTTATATCTGAACCGTATAATTTCCCATTTGAGTTCGCTTTTGCTATCCACTCAAGGTCATCTCCGCTGATGTTTCTGTCCAATACATCAACTGTTCCCTCCGTTACCTCTGTCACTTCCGCAATATGATTAACAGTTTCTTCATCAGATGCATTTTCGTCTTTTGCCTTATCGTCTCCTGCTTTGGCATCTTCATTGTTGTCCTGAGTCTTTTCATCTTCACCTGCTGCTTCTGCCTTTTTTTTCTCCGCTATAACTTTAGCGACACGCTTGTTTGCTTTTTTTAGAATACCTGACATTTCCTTTATCTGCACAAATGCCGTTTTAGGACAGCCGTTAAAATAAAGCTCATTGTAGGTGTAATAAACTATCTTTTTTTCGTATTTTACATATCTGTACGGTCCTGCTCCCATAGGAGATCTCTTATTCGCACGAACTGATGATATATCACCTTTTTTAAATCCAAATCTGCCTTTTTTATAATTATATTTCGACTCATCACCATAATAATGCAGCGGACATATCGGTATTTGCAATGCTTTTATTGTATCATCACTGTAACCGTCTGTTGTCAGGGTAAGACTGTATTTTCCGGTCTTTCTTATTCCTGATATTTTTCTGACTTTTTTATTTTTCCTGTATTTTTGAAGTCCCGTTATTTTCTGTTTACCTATCTTCTCATCGCCCTTATAAGATTTATCACAAAATGCATATAACGAAAAAATAACATCATCTGCCGTTACATTTTCGCCGTCACTAAAAAGCAAATCATCATCAAGCTTTATCGTATAAACCGTTCTGTTTTTCTTCTTTCTATACTGTACCGATATATCAGCAGGACCATAATAAGTGTACCCATCATCATTGTAGAGCCTTACTTCTCCCTCGACACCTTTATAAACCGGTTTTCCTGCTCTGTCATTTGTGACAAGATATGCCTGTGTAAGTCTTACTACCTCTTTGTCACCTGCACTTTTAGCACTAAACGGATTAAAGTTTTTGTTTAACTTATCACAGCCTATCACTATAGGCGAATCTGCCTGTCCATCACCTTTTCCGCCCGCCTGTGCACTTCCTTTTTTTGTTGAAATTGTCACCTTTGGCTTCGGCTTTGGCTCTTTTTTAACTTTCTTTCCACAACCTGTCATACCTAATATCATAGAAAGGCATAAAATTACACTTATCGTCTGTTTTATTTTACTTCTCATCTTCCACCTCTGAATTTATTTTAGCGTTTGCAAAAATGTTATGATTTTTATATCAAGCAGATGCTTGCAATCGAAGCAGCAGATCTGCTTAATAGTATTAAATCTTCAAAAAAGCAAATGGGTCATTTTTATCACTGTGAAGAAAATTTATAAGAAGATATGCACCTCTTATAGTCACAATCTCCTCTTTCAATATCTTCTTTACCATTGCCTTATCTGCAATAACCACCTCAATGTCCTCTGATGCTTCATTGCCTGAATTAGACGGCTCGCCTGTGGCAAAACCAAACACTGCAGTATCACATTCATCTGACATACCCTGATTTTGCGTAAATGGTCTTTTAAGACAGTCATCATAATCGGTAAACGGCTCAAATGTAAGCCCTGTCTCCTCTTTCATCTCCCTTATTGCAGTCTGCTCAGATGTTTCGCCCTCATCAATAAGACCAGCCGGAAGCTCATAAATATACTTGTTTATAGGATATCTGTACTGTCTCACAAGAACAATCTTCTCCGGATCATCCTTAAGCACCGCATAAATAACCGTACCATCTGCTTTCAGTTCACCCGTCTGGCACATAAGGTCACCGTCTTTTCTTCTCGTTGCAAAATAATACGGATGCTCCCTGCCATTCCTATCCACGGCATTTAACTCGTACATATTCAAAAATTTATTGTCCGTCTGCTTCTTCATACCTCTTACATGTTCTCTATCACTCATATTAATCTCCTTCTAAAAATCCTACTACACTTCTTATCCAAATTCATATATCTGCGAAGCTTTCTTTATATAGAATTAAATTGTGCAGCTATAACACAACCTATAATCAGTTTTGCAGATACAAATCAGTGCATAATAATGTCCGCATATCTTCCATTAGTGACTTTCACAAGATCATCCGGTTTCAAAATTATCTGGAGTCCTAATCTTCCTCCACTGACAATTATCTTCTCATGCTCTTTTGCACTCTCATTTATGACCGTCGGATAATTTTTCTTCATTCCTATCGGTGTGCAGCCGCCTCTTATATATCCCGTAACGGCATTTATGTCTTTTACATGCACCATCTCGATATTCTTCTCACCGACTTCTTTCGCAGCTTTCTTCATGTTTATCTCTTTGTCAACAGGAATCGCAAAAACATAATATTTGCCGCTTTTTCCGACCGTAACGAGCGTCTTAAAACTCCTATCATAACTCTGTTCAAGCATATCTGCTATCGACACGCCATCCTTAAAATCATCACATTCGTATTTGTTAAGTTCATATTCAATCTTATTTCTGTCTAGAATACGAACTGCATTTGTCTTAACTTCCTTACCCATTTTATCTCACGCCTTTCAATTTTATTGATAATATTTTTATCTGAACGCACTGTAGGAACTGCCCTTTTTCATTGCTTTTCTGCAATCTGAAAGTTCACTTACCGTCACAAGCTGATATCCTCTTTTTACAAGTGTCGGTATTATCTTTTTCGATGCATCTGCCGTACTTTTGTATAAGTCATGCATAAGAACAATATCACCATCTTTAATATTTTTCAAGACGGCATCTGTCACCATTGCGGCATTTCTGTTCTTCCAATCCTTTGTATCAAGCGACCATATAATGACCGGTGTGTTTATTATCTTATCAATAACAGCACTATGATTTCCTCCTGGCGGTCTGGTAATGATAGTCTTTTTCCCAATTACTTTTTTAAGAACATTGTTTGTACCGTTTATCTGTTTTTTTATCTCTGCCCTGCTGCATCCGGTAAGAATTTTGTGCTCATATGTATGATTTCCAATCTCACAGCCCATCCTGTCAATCTTTTTAACGATGCTCTTATACGATGCTATCCTGTTTCCAACCTCAAAAAATGTTGCAACTGAATTATTCTTTTTCAATATATTAAGAATGGTATTTGTATTTTTTGACGGACCGTCATCGTATGTAAGTGCAACAAGTTTCTTTTTTGTATTAATCTTTCTATACAATGCCCCGGACTTTCTAAAATAGCACATATATCTGCCTATCTTCTTTTTGCTGCATACCTTGACACCGTTTTTTCCAAAATAATATTTCTTTCCGTTGATATTCACAAATCCCGTGTACATCACACCACTGCTTGTAAAATAATAACCTTTTCCGTTGATGTTCCTATAGCCTATCGCCGCCGCTCCATTGCTTTTGAAGTAGTATTTCTTTCCATCTATCTTCATCCACTTGTTTTTTACCATTTTTCCATCTTTATAATAATACCTGCCATTTGCATTTACAACAAATCCGTTCTTACTGCTGTTAGGTCTTTTTGTCGGCTTTACTGTCGGTTTGATAGTAGGTGCAACCACATAATCAGGTTTTATCGTCGGCGCTATTATGACACCGCCCGATGTTGTTTCAGACGGCTCTGCCGCCCCCGGTGTCGCTGTCTTTGTAACAGGCATTTCTGTCTGTATAGCTGCATCACTTACCACCTGTGCCGTATTTACCATATTTTCAGAGTATGCAAAAATATGTTTTGGTGATATTTTTTTGTTAAAACCACCGCTTACCGTCACGACCATTGCAATGCACAACGCAATGCATATTATTTTTTTCTTTCTATTCATAAAATCCCTCCTAAAATCAAAGTTAAGCAGATACTTACAATCCGCTATGCTCCTGCCTGATAGTGTTAAAATAAATTCATTAAAGCATAAACTGACAGCCACTATCAAATTTGTGCAATATCAGTCAGAACTTATCTTCTCAAAAATCAAAATCTCCTGATATATCAGCAAACATAAATTCCACAAGTTTATCCATATCATCATAAATGATACTTCCAAGCCACAATTTTACTGTCATTGCCGTTAATGATGACACAGGCAATACTTTAAAATTTAATTTATCATAAATCTTTACACTGTCATAATCAACGCTGTCACCCGCCCCATATATAAATACAGGGATATTTCTCTTTATTGTTTCAGCCGCAAACTCCTCAAGCCCCGGATTTTTGCTGCACATAGTTCCTGAATGGTAAGTAAGATGAATAACCGCTTTCACATCATTAGACAAAAGCCCGTATGCCATCCCCGGAAAAGGCTTTATAATCTGTATGCCCGAAAAACTTTTGTCAATATCTGCCTTTTTCAATATAATATCGGCTATATCAGGTTTTTTAAACAATGCAGGTTTTTCTTTTGATTTATCTGTAAATGTTCTACTATATTCTTCTGATTTATCGTCTTTTATCGTCATGTCATTTTCTGATGATTTATAGTCTGCTTTCGTATATGTTTTGTTCTTTCTATATAAATCAACTTTTGTATTTTTGACAAACTTACCATCTTTAAAACAACCATACTCAGAATTTTTTACGCTGAATACATCATCAGTGTACGCACAATGCTCCATCACTCTTGTTCCACGGTGAATACGCGGTACATCGCCCGTATTATAATAGGAAACAAATAAACCGTTTCCATATCTGCCTTTGACAAATTCCACGGCATATGCGAAATTGATAAGTCCGTTTGCACGCTTATCCTCAAGCACATAGTTTGAGGATACCAGCACTATCGGTATCGATACATCGTCAAACATATAGCCAAGCATAGCCGAAGTGTATTGCAATGTATCAGTCCCGTGCGTAATAATTATCCCATCGTATTTTTCTGACTCAATCTGTTCCTTTATATATTTTGCAAGAAAAAGCATTGTTGAGCAGGTATTATTTTCACTCAGTTCCTGATACGGTGACTCCATAACAAACTCCATTTTTTCAGTTTCAAGTCCCGAAAACAATGAACCTGCACATTCATCACCTTTAGTTTCTCCTGCCTTGCTGCTTTTTATCTTCTCCTCGTACATATTAATAAGCCTGTATTTTTTATCAGCATCAGGTGCGGCATAGCCGTCTGTAATCGTACTTCCAATAGTTCCACCTGTAAAAGCGACCAATACTTTCAAAATCCAAACCTCCGTTTTTCGCTTTTTAAGACATTGTACCCTATTTTCAGCAAAAGGTCTATTAAATCTTGTCGAACATATGCAGTCCGTCAGATTTTCATAATATACTCTGCTGCTTGCTCATAACACTATTAAAAATTAACTTTTTCTTATCATTCCAAATATTTACTTAATCATGCACAAATCCACTTGTTTTGATTTATTTTTGTGGTATATTTGTAATATAATGCAAGAGGCAAAACACCTTTTGGCACAAATATAATGATATATCAATTTTTTGGAGGTAGCATTTTGAGTAATAATATTTTATCAAATTTAGAACCAAAATCAGTATTTAATTATTTTGAACAGATATGCTCTATACCACACGGTTCAAGAAACACTAAGCAGATAAGCGATTTCTGCGTTTCTTTTGCCAAAGAGCACAATTTAAAATATTCACAGGACGAGTCTAACAATATCATTATCTGGAAAGACGGAACAAACGGGTATGAAAACTCTCCATCCGTTATCATCCAGGGGCATCTTGACATGGTATGTGAGAAAGAGCATGACTGTGATATAGACTTTGAAAAAGACGGACTTTCCCTTATAGTTGATGGGGACGATATTCATGCCGACCGCACAACCCTCGGCGGTGATGATGGTATTGCTGTCGCTTTTGCACTTGCAATACTCGATTCAACAGATATTCCTCATCCTCCTATCGAGGCTGTTTTTACTGTTGATGAAGAAATCGGTATGCTCGGAGCCGCAAGTCTTGACTGTTCCCCTCTAAAATCAAGAATAATGTTAAATCTTGACTCAGAAGATGAGGGTTCACTTCTTGTAAGCTGTGCCGGCGGTGTTTCTACTACTGCACATCTCCCTCTCACATTTGAAAAAACAAATGGACTTACGGCTGAGATTACAATTTCAGGTCTTGTCGGAGGACATTCAGGTACAGAGATAAACAAAGACAAGGCAAACTCAAATAGACTTATGGGAAGAACTTTATATGCTCTTTCTAAGAAATATGATTTTAGTCTTGTGAGTGTCAATGGTGGTCTTAAGGATAATGCCATACCTAACAAGACAACTGCTGTTCTTATGCTGACAGACGACGGTGTAAAAGATGCTTTTGCTTCTTCAGTCTCAGAAATGAACGATACTTACAAACATGAATATGCTGTCACAGACCCATCACTTTCAGCCACGGTATCATTTAGCGACAACACTTCCGCCGATGCAATGACAAAACAGTCTACTAAAGCGTTTATCACAGCTCTTGTAAATCTTCCGGGTGGTGTTCATCGCATGAGTCACGATATTGACGGGCTTGTTCAGACTTCCCTTAACATGGGCATATTAAAAACCACTGAAAATGAGATGCAGGCAAGCTTTTCTATCAGAAGCAGCGTAAGCAGTGAAAAGTTTATGCTTATGGATATGATTTCATGTCTTATGGACTCACTTGGCGGTTATATCACAAACTTTGGTGAATATCCTGCATGGGAATTTAAAAAGGAATCACATCTTAGAGATTTAATGTCAGAAGTATTTGAAGAACAGTACGGTTACAAACCTATTATCAATGCACTTCATGCCGGTGTTGAGTGTGGTCTTTTCTCTGAAAAACTTCCCGGACTCGACTGCGTATCATTTGGTCCTGCAATCTATGATATTCATACGGCTAAAGAAAGACTTTCAATAGAAAGTGTCATAAGAACATGGAAATTTACGCTTGAAGTTTTAAAACGACTTAAATAATCATACACCCTTCACTCATATGTATAACGAAATGTTCGTATAACGAAACATTCGTATAACGAATTGCTCGTATAAAAAAGAGTCCCCATTGGTTTGATCCAATGGGGTGGGGTTGAGGGGTATATCTCTTCGTTGCTCTGTTGCAACTATGTCATTAGCTTATTTATATGTCAGATTTTTATATCTTATCTCTCTGACAATTATTATTATACATATTTTTTCAGAAATTGCACCCCTTTTGTAAAATAAGACAAGTTTTTGTAAAATATTACATTTTTCTTCTTTTTTCGGATGCAATCGGCTTGCAAAAATATACATTTTCTCAGGTAAATTTATAAGACTATCACCCGATTTTTCAGGCGTTGTATTTTTCGAGTACAACGAAAACTTATTGAACAAAAATGTCAATTACTCATTCGTTGTACTTGTAATATGTCCGGGTGATACTATCACCCGATTTTGTAGGCGTTGTATTTCTCTAGTAATATATCCGTGGTGATACTATCACCCGATTTTGTAGGCGTTGTATTTCTCTAGTAATATGTCCGGGTGATAGGAAAGTTTTGCTTTTCTTAAGCCTTCTTCTCCATCATCTTCCTCTCTGTTTACATATTTATAACCCTGACATTCATGCAATACAAATTGTTTATTTATCATAGGGTATGCACCCTGAACATCAGCGTATGCCTTTTCAAAATGAACAACAAATGTATCATCATTTAACGGCTCACCAATCTCAAATGCAACGACCTCGCCATATTTTTTCAGCACACCGCCGACAAGTCCAAGCCTTTTATAATCAATCAGTGCACATTTTACGACATCATATTCATCCTGCACTTCCTGACTCCATGCATCATCATCATACTTTTTCTGAATCCAGTTATTGTTCATATCTATACATTCATGTAAATTTTCACTGTTAAGCTTTTCATATTCCCAGTCATCATCATCCATAAATCTCGCAATATGATTTCTCTTCCCATGAAATTTCTTTCCTGAGAGATTTGCAAGATGCTCTGTCTCGTAGATATAATCAAACATATCCCTGTCAGCCTCGTATCTGAAATGTTTCGGATACCACTCCTTAAGCTGTTCAACTTCGTAATCGAGCAGTCCATAAAGGTGTATCTGCTCTCCCTTAGCCTGACCATATAAAAACAACTGCTCCAATGCTTTCTTTTTATCTCCGTTTCCAATAGGAAAAACATACATAGCATCATTCTCGGCATAATATCTCAAAATGACACAATCGCCCTCCGTGGCTATCTGGGTCGGAAAATATTTTCTCCATAAATAATTGTTGGCAAAACAAAACTCGCAGGCTTTTTTATTATCTTCCCTGAACTTTTTGTCAAGCCAATCCCTGTCACTAAGTTCTATATCTCTAAAAATCATTCTAATCTCCATTTCCGGTTACTGGTAAATTTCTATATTATTTTATCCCTGCATCCTACTATTATATACATTTAACACATTCTTGCAAGTGCAAAACTTCGTTTTTTCGACACCATACACTTGTATGCTATTTATGCCCACCATATGCACAATGCATATCTACATCAATGGTAAACTTATAGCATGACTTCTCCGATATTATATATAGGTTATATTTTGCATTTTATTGAAATTTTTAACAGGTGATTGCGAAACTATCAAAAACTGAAATTAACACAGCATATAATTGGTTTTGCAAATGACTATTTATTTTTTAATCATATAAGGAGGATTTACACATGGCTATAGATTATTCAATTACAAAGTCATATGATATGTATTTTCGTGATTTCTACTCGATTGACAGAAATGCTTCAAAAAGTGAACAGCGTGCTTCATATAAAACAAATAAACTCGCTAAAGCAGACTCAAGTGCAATGACAAAGATTTCAAAAACACTTCGTAAAATGGATTTTTCACCGGACAACGGCAATGATATATTTTACACCGTAAAATCCTTTGTAAATGCTTACAACAATCTTATGGAAAGTTCGGGCTCATCAAACGAGTATGATATATCGCATCCTGAAAAATTTATCAAAAGTCTTACAAAAGACCAGAAAAAGGCTCTTTCTGATATTGGAATTACAATATCGGCATCAGGCAAGCTCAAACTGGACGAGGATAAACTTATGGAAACTAAACCTGCCAAAATTGGTAAATTATTCTCAGAAGACAGTGAATTTACGAAAAAAATAAACTTCTATGCAAACAAAATTTACCGTGCATCAAACCGCATAGATGTGACATTGTAGGTTATTAAGTTAAAATTTAAAACAAATATTGGAAGTTTTTGGGACTCGTTTATCTTATTGGATTTCATTCAAAAAGTACCAATCGCTTTCAGATTTTGCTTACTTTCCGGCTAAAGTCAAAAATACATCATTTACTTTTGTCTCAACAAAAAAGTACCATCAGGACGACCACTTACCCGTCTGTCCCGATGGTACTTTTTTATATTAAATATGCTTTTTTGGTATCAAAACCCATGCACGCTCAAATCTGTTTATAATTAAACAAGTTTAGCTACATTAAGTTTAACTCCAGGTCCCATTGTAGAAGCAAGTGTAAAGCTTCTGTAGTACTGACCCTTTGCTGAAGCCGGCTTAGCCTTTGTGATAGCTGCGATCAATGTGTTTACATTGTCTGTAAGCTGCTCTTCAGTGAAAGATACTTTTCCTACAGGAACATGAACGATATTAGCCTTATCAAGTCTGTACTCGATCTTACCTGCTTTGATATCGTTTACGGCTTTTGTTACATCCATCGTAACTGTTCCAGCCTTAGGGTTTGGCATTAAGCCCTTTGGTCCAAGTACACGACCAAGACGACCAACAACACCCATCATGTCAGGAGTAGCTACAACTACATCAAACTCAAACCATCCATCGTTCTGAATCTTTGGTACGAGTTCCTCGCCACCTGCATAATCAGCACCTGCTGCTAATGCTTCGTCTACCTTGTCACCCTTAGCGAAAACAAGAACTCTTACTTTCTTTCCTGTTCCGTGTGGTAATACAACGGCACCACGAATCTGCTGATCTGCATGACGTCCGTCTACACCAAGTCTGATATGAGCTTCAACTGTCTCATCAAACTTTGCTGTAGAAGTTTTCTTTACAATACCTACTGCTTCTGCAACATCATACTGCTGAGTCTTATCGTACAACTTAGCAGCCTCTACATATTTCTTTCCTCTTTTCATAATAATAAAACCTCCTGGTGGTAGTAACGGCGGGTTCTAAGACATACCGGAATTTTATGTATGTCGCCTCCCACAACGTTCAATCTATAACAAATCTTCCTATGCGATATTCTTTTTAAATATTATACCTGATTTTTGCTTATTATTCCTCTACAGTAACACCCATGCTGCGTGCTGTACCAGCGATCATGCTCATAGCAGCTTCAAGGTTTGCAGCATTTAAGTCAGGCATCTTTGTCTCAGCAATTTCCTGAACCTGTGCCTTTGTGATTGTAGCAACCTTAGTCTTGTTAGGAACACCTGAACCAGACTGGATGTTACAAGCTTTCTTTATAAGAACTGCTGCCGGTGGAGTCTTTGTGATGAAGCTGAAGCTCTTATCCTGATATACAGTGATAACAACAGGAATAATCATTCCTTCCTGTCCAGCTGTCTTAGCATTGAACTCCTTTGTGAACTGTACGATATTAACTCCGTGCTGACCAAGAGCAGGACCAACAGGTGGTGCTGGTGTTGCCTTTGCTGCAGGAATCTGTAATTTAATATATCCTTCGACTTTCTTAGCCATTTTTAATTTACCTCCTAAATAATAAATACATGGTAACAATCTGAAACTGCATTGCTTTAATTAGTCACAAACTTTTACATCATTAAAGCTCAATTCAGTTGGTGTCTCACGACCAAACATATCAATATTTATCGTGACTGTTTTGTTCTTGAGATCTATCTGGCGAACAATACCAACCGTATCTTCCCAGATGCCCGATGTGACGATTACAGAATCGCCTATGCTAAATGGAGCTTCAGCTACCGAACTCATAAGTCCCATGCTTGCCACTTCCTCATCCGTAAGTGGAACCGGCTTTGATCCCGGACCAACGAATCCTGTAACACCGCGAGTATTTCTGACAACATACCATGTATCATCATTCATAAACATCTTTATCAAAACATATGCAGGGAACATTTTCTGCTGAACAAGCTTTTTGCTGTCCTTTCCTTCCCTTTCAACCTCTTGCATAGGTACATATACCTCTAAAATCTGATCTTGAAGATTACGATTTACGATAGTATTCTCTATGTCTGCTTTTACTTTATTCTCATACCCTGAATAAGTATGAGCCACATACCAACGCGCTTCTGTATCTGCCATAATCTATCACCTTAACCCATCTGAATAATCTTATCAAGGCCTGTCTTGATAACAAAATCAAGCAGAGCAATGATTGCGCCCAAAATAACTGTTACAATAACTACCGCAGTAGTTTCTTTGATGGTTGTCTCCTTGTCAGGCCATACGATTTTCTTGAACTCTGACTTTAATGAACGGAAAAAACCACCTTTTTTTCTCACAGATTTATCTGTTGCAGATTTATCTTTTACAGGCTTGTCTGCTTTTTTTGTATCAACAGCATTGTCTGCCTGTTTATTTTCTGCAACTGCTTCGTTCTGTAATACTTCTTTGTTTTCGGAATCTCCCATAACTGCCTCCTACTGTAACAAGCATTGCTTGCATATTTACTAAGACTTATTTTGTCTCTTTGTGCATTGTGTGCTTTCTACAGAATCTGCAATACTTCTTTGTTTCCATTCTGTCAGGATGATTTCTCTTTTCCTTAGTAGTATCATAGTTACGCTGCTTACATTCTGTACATGCTAATGTAATTTTTACTCTCACAGGTTTCACCTCCATATAATATTTTGTGTTACGATTAGTTCTGTTTTCATGGCTTTTTACCATGACCTTTTTCTTAATATCGCTAAAGAATTTTAGGCATAAAAAAAAGACCTGTTACATCGCTTATCAAATATATCACAAAAATGCACCCCTCGTCAAGTGGTTTTTGGGGATTTTCATTGTGCAATCAACGGACGCTTAGAATGGAATTTTTTCTGCATCAGGGACGTTTGCACTCGGAGAACTGCGTAGCGGTACATAAGTGAGCAAATAACGCTCACTAAATACCGACGCAGTTCTAACGCCCTTCTGCCAGAATAAAATTTCATTCTAAGCTGATTGTGGTATATTTTTACATATTTTCTAATAAATACTAAATGTTATATTATTAAAATGTTTTATATTTTTTGTATCTGCTTTTATATACACTTTAATATTACAAACTCATTTGTCAGTATTTCACTTAACAGATAATGAGAAGTTTATGTATGAACAGTAACGATTATTTTTATCTTTTTAGTATAATTTTTTTCTTTTACACTTTTATATAGATATTTTTTTGTATATAATAATACTTGCTTTTTGTTATACACTCAATATATAAAATAGTATTTGTTATAGCTGTGCAATTAACACAACATACAATTAGTTTCGCAAATACCTACCATTATTTATAATGAAAGGATTTTAAACATGAATTTACAAGACGCAAAAAAACGCAATGACATTATACTTATCATATGCGTTGTCGTCGCCGCTGTCATTTGTTTTGCGGCTTACAAGTTATATTTTAATAAATCAGGTAAGTTTGTCACAGTTAAGGTTGATGGCAAAGTTACCGCTTCTTATCCCATTGATGTTGACAAGACCGTTACGATAAATGGAGTAAACGGCGGTAAAAATGTTCTTAAAATAAGCGGCGGTACTGCCGACATGACCGAAGCCAACTGCCCTGACCAGACCTGTGTTAAAAAGCACAGTATAAGATATGAGGGCGAGACTATCGTGTGTCTGCCGCATAAAGTCGTGATTTCCATTGACAATTCTTCTAATGACAAGACAGATGATGATGCACCTGACGCTGTAGTTAAATAACAAAAAGAGCCTCATCACCCAATGGTAATGAGGCTTTTCTTCGTATCTTACCAGACAATCAGCAATAGTAATTAAACAACATTCCGCTATAAAGCGAAGTGATATAAGAGTAACCCACACCCTCTTTTGTGTAGTTTGGGTATGAGACAAGAAGTTTGTCTACATACTCCATAGGGTCAAGTTTTACACTCTCACTTTTACCGAGCAGGCGTTTTGATAAATCCGAATCTGATGCAAAAAGCTTCTGCATATCTCCATCGTTAATCGCCTGAGTTGCAAGTGATTCATCTATTTTCATCGTGCCGTCTTCTTCAAATAAAAGACCACATGATTCCATCTCTGACTTGAACGGCTCGACAAGATATTTAAGTTCTGACGCAAGTTTTGATGTCTTGTTTGTTATCTTTGCGTACTCATCTGAGCCCTCTATCATATAATTGTAAGCATCTTTTACTTTATTTAGGCTCGTGAGTATCTTCTCACTGTCGGGTCTGTACTGGATACTGATACCGTCACCGTCAATATTTGTTCCCTTTAATGATACCCTGAGTGCTTTTCCAATGGTAAATTCATTTGCCAGTGTACTCTTTTCTACGCCATCCATATAAAATTTTGAACTTGTTGCACTCTTTTCCTGCTCATTTAATCCAAAATAATCGACTATCCCCAGCTTTCCGTCACTGTTTCTGTCAGTGAGTGTAAATATCCTCTCGTCTCCGCTGTTTCCCGTTGCATCGGAAACAATACTCATCCTTACTCTGTCATCGCTATCATTTGGAACGACTCCAACATTCAGACCGATATTTGCTTTATTTATAAATGACGCAACTCCATTCATAACTTCCGCATTATCCGAATCTTTTTTAATATTATACTGAAAATCATACATATCATCAAGAACACTTATCCTGAACTTGTATGTTCCCCCCGGAAGACTCTGGCTTGAACCATAAACCGGATTTCCAATATTATACTGTGGAGTGGCAAGCTTCTCAACTTTAAGTGAAAACTCATCGGGAAGTTTTTCCTCGTCCTCATCTACTATTTCAACTCCGACTTTTTCAGGATCAGATGCATATGCTTTCTTCTTAGAAAAAACACCATCTGCTGAAGTGTCTGAAAGCTCTTTAAGTCCTGTCCCAAGAAGCATGGACGACTCTTTGACACCAAGTGCATATGACTGTTTTGCATCTGTAAGCCTAACCATATATATCGGAGATGTCTTTGTTTTTTTAGCAATCTGATTTACAACACTTCTAAGTTCTGATGCTTTGTGTGTATCATATTTAGTCAGCTCTTTTGGTCGATACTGCGTCATCAGATGATTATAAACAGCGGTATCCATCTCAAACATCCCCTTTCTTTTTCATTTACTATCTTCATTTTCCTTATTATAATAACTCAGATAAAAATTTTCATCTAAAAAATTGTACTCATTTATAATATACCACAACTTTTATTATTTTTAAAGGGGGAGAGAAATTTATTTTATGGCTGAATGTAACAGTTCTGAAAATATCTGTAATTTACTTACTCGGCAAACACTACTGTCCACAAACTGTGGACAGCAGGATTTTGGCAATGCTTCGCATCCTTAATTGCCAAAATCTTTATGTTCTTCTTTTTCCATACGATATTTTCAGTTCTGAAAATATCTGTAATTTACTTACTCGGCAAACACTACTTTTTCCAAAAACTTTGCAGCATCTCTTATGCAGTCCTGGCAGCTTCTTAAGACAACTCCTGTTTCCACACCTTTTAAGTCTTTGCAGCGTGTGGCTTTGTTCTGGTCAAGGAATTTTTTTAATATCTGTCTTGAATAACTGTATGTTTCACCTTTACTTACAGGATTTTCAAGGTCTCCGCAACTGTTTTTCATTCCTGCTACAACACACGCACCGGTAAGTGCACCGCAGGTTCCTTCCATGCCGCCCATTCCAAGTCCTAATGCTTCTGTTGCCTTGAACATTGTTTCCTCGTCCATTCCGACAAGGTCACAGTATGTGCAGGCAACCGCCTGTGCACAGTTATATCCTTTATTGTGTCTTTCTATTGTTTTCTCTACTCTTGTTTCCATGTCTTTGATTTCCTTTCTTTTATCTTTATTCTTTCTTCGCTGCATATCCATCAGTCCTTTACCGCAAGTTCTGCAGGTGGTCTTGATATTATCTTGTTTACCGGAAGTATGCTGAGTATTATGTTTATTGCAAAAATAATGATTATCAGCAGCAGAACCGCCCACCACGGATATATCATTTTTATCTGAAGCGATGGCACTTGTGCCATAAATTTTATAATACTGCTTGTTATCAATGCCCCCGGCAGTACGGTGTATGCACAAAGCATCATCATTTCGAGTACATATGCCTGTAGTATGCTTCCCTTTTCTATTCCAAGAAGTCTGTAAACCGTCAGTTCTTCTATTCTCGAAACAGCATTTGATTTTATTGAAAAGTATATCATTATAAATGCAAGTACCGCAAGTGCGATTGTGACAATATTTTTTGTACCAACATTCATTTTACGCTTTTCCCTATATTTATTAAGCTGATTATTGTATTGGCATTTTACACTCGCCGTAAAATATTTTTTTCTGTAAGCTGATGCTTTTTTCTTTAAATATTTTATCGCACCGTCTACATCATCAGTATAAACATCAAATGACTTTGAATATGCATTATAGGCAGTTCGTATATTTTCGCAGTCCTGCTCATTTGCAATATAATCTACATTTATATCATCATCGAAATACCCTACAATCTCAAATGTTCCATACCTCTGATCCGTAAACAAAAATGAACCCATCATCTTATCCTGATTATATATTGATTTTCTCGCAAGCACTTTTTTGCTTTCAAGCTTAGTATCTGATTTTATTCCACTGCCTTTTTTATCCGCATAAATCCGTTTCATCTCATCAAGTGAACCAAGATTCATAGCAGAATATGAAAGACCTAGCAGTTTATTTTCTTCAACAAATATATCCGGTTCTCCTGTGTCGGACACTCCTGTTATCTTAAACTCAATCTGATTTGCCGGTGATATTATCGTTGTTCCGATAAAATCATCAACTTTTTTGTATAACGGTGCTATGGCACTGTCCGATTTCATAAAGTTTTCAAGCACCCATTTATCGACTACCGCTTCATCCCTGTTTTCCGGCATTTTTCCACATATAAGCGATGATTTTTTCAAATGTTTATTTGAAATAAACGAATATCCGCTAAGTTTTGCAACACTTCCCCCAAGCTGACTGTATCCGTTATATTTTATCGCCATATCGCAATTTGCAGAAATAAATATATCTGAATATTTGTTTTCCTGCTTTATTTTTCCGATAAAATCTTTCGCCGCTTTATTGAGCTGATCGTCAAAAACCCCCTCCACCGGACTTAACTGCACCGTAACAACATGAGAATCACTTTTCACAACACTCTGTTTATCTATCGACATACGATTTGTAAAATCCGCCGCACCTACGGATAACAGCACTGATACCATCAAAAGCGTTCCTATCATAAATGCCTGTTTTTTTCCGAGAAGTTTTAAATTTTCTCTCGCCATTTTTACTATCTCCCTAAACGGAAGCTTTGCAGTTCTGCCTGCTTTTGGCTTTTCAAGCGAATAATCTATCTCATCGACACTGCTTATGTCTATCTGTGGCTTTTTGTCATCCACCATCTGACAGCCTGACTCCTCCCCTTCAAAGGCTATCTCTGTGTCAGAAAGATTTTGTATGTAGAGTTTTCCGTCTTTCCATGCAAAATTGAGCACTATCTTGTCAGTCTCATTTTTTATTTCATTCCCTTGATTTTCCTTATCTTGTGCAGCCACAGTTTTTATTTTTTCACTTATATTTTCTCCGGATATTATTTTACTATTTTCTTTATCCGCATTACCCTTTATCTGCCGGCTGTCCTTATATATATTTATCCTAAAATCATCATTTTCCATGCTCTCTTTTGAAAGCTCTCTTAAATATATATTAGAGTCGTCCGCCTTTTCATAGCTTTTTGTAGCTTTATTTTTATAATCTTTCTTTACCTGTCCGTCCTGTATCTCGATTATCCTGTCAGCAAAAAATTTTGATATGCGTTTTTCGTGTGATACAACTATTACAAGACATTCCTTTGAGATATTTCTCAAAAGACTCATAGTGTTTATCGTGTTTTCTTCATCGAGATTTCCAGTCGGCTCATCGGCAAGTATTATTGATGGTGCTTTTACAAGTGCTCTTGCTATAGATACTCTCTGCTGCTGTCCACCTGAAAGTTCCGAGACAAGTTTCTTTTTGTAACGCCCCATATTTAAGGCATCCAGAACATACTCCGTCCGCTCCTGCTTCTCCTCATCCGTCATATCATAAACGCTAAGTGCAAGTTTTACATTATACTCAACAGAGTTATCCATCAAAAGATAATAATTTTGAAATATATATCCGAATTTGTCATTTCTTATTTTTTCTATCTTCTTTGGCGAATATCTGTTTACAGTCTCACCGTCATAATCTATCTCACCGTCGGCAAACACATCAAGTCCGCCTATCGTATTTAAAAGCGTTGTTTTTCCCGAACCGCTCTCACCTAAGATTACGACAAGTCCATTATTTTCAAACTCCAGATTTATATCATTTAACACATGGAGTTCATTATTTTTTCCTTTATTAAAATATTTATTTAATTTTTTAACTCTGATCATCCTTCAAGCCTCCCTCCGGTACAAGTCATGCCGATATTTGCAATCCGTTCTTCTGCCTGCTCATACATCAATTCTTAATCATTCGTTGTACAAGTAACTTATTAAACGCTTTTACCGTAACACCACACAGTATAAGATTATACACTATAAAAATCAGATAAAATGGAATCGTATAATAGGCAAGCATATCAATCATTACACGGCTGCCGCACAATGCGATAATATTTGCCGCCACTATCACAAAAACAATCGTGACCGCACAATACGAAAACATTTCCATAATACTTATCTTGTTTATCGTATTTAACTTCATACCTATAAATTTAAGTACAAAATAATCTTTAATCTTAATCTTCATGAGTGAACGAAGAATAAATATTTCAAGTATAATAAGCATTACAAGAACTCCAAGTGCTATTCCAAGTGTTACAAGCCGCTCTGATACTTTTTCATCATTATATTCTCCAAGTGACATTCTATAGGCACTTACAGCCTCATAGTTTTTATCAAGCTTTTCAATACTTTTTATAACTTTATCCGTCTTTGCATAATTGCTGATATAAACCGCTGCCTGATTGCTCTCATTCTTGAAATACTTATAATAGAGGTGCTTTGAGATTTCTATAAACCTGTCCGAATAATCAGTCACTTCTTTTGTCACTTCAAGCACAAGCTTATCACTTTCTCCTGTCAACTCACCATTTTTATCTTTTTTTGTGATGGTAAGTCTGTCTGTTCCCATCATCGCTGTTGCATCTTCATCGTATGTTTCATCATAAGTACCTAAATTATTTAATGTAACCTGCGTATTGCATGAAGCTCTTGCTTTTTCGCCGGATGGCACTCCATTTCTATAATCATAATCTTTGTCTTTTGTGTCCTCATCCTCAGTCATGTCCGCACTACTGTCATACAGGTTATCCCTTGTTTCACTGTATATCGGAATCAATTTGTAACTTCCCTGATAACTGTCTGTCTTTGTATCATACATAAAATCAATCTTAAATTTTGCTCCATCAGCCGATGATGAAAGCATATTACAAAGACTTTCTGCAAAATATGCCTGCTCTGTCTCTTCCTTAAGACAGCCTGTTATCTTCATATCCTCGTAATAATATCCGTCCATTCCCCAAATGTTTTTTGCCGTAAAATAAAACCTCTTCGTCGTTCCGACTACTGAACTGTCCTTTGAATATACGACAACCTCGTTGTTTTTCTTTGGAAGCCTTCCTTTCACAAGGTCTGATTTTGTAATGCAGCTAACTGACCTCATAAACTTATTTTTTTTGATAAAATTAACATTCATATCCTGTTTTACGGCTTTTTTAATACCTTTTGCAAATGTCCAGTTGTTCTCCGACTGTGTACGAATGCTATATGAAGACGATGAATCATCCGGATCCAATGCACCATATGATGAACCATCTGACTCTACCGCACCATATGAATATTTATAATCCTTTCCCTCCTCGCAGTAATAATTTATATCATCTGCCTTGTCGCATATATCTGTATTTTTTACATATTTTATCTTATTCAGTTTTTCTATATCACTCTTATTAAAAGATGTTCCGTCTTTTTTCCTTACGGATATTCTCGTCTTATCACCGTTATAATAAACTGAATCGTCATATTTTTTTGTTGATGAATCATCAATATTGGAATATATCTGACCTAAAAACAAGAATGATGCATTTGAAACAACCATAAAAAACACTATAAACAACAGCCCTCTTAATTTTTGGGTAGAAAAGTTTTTCCACGCAAAATACCTTGCGATGCTGTTTTCTTCTTTCCTCTTTTGATTTAAATCTGCCTGTGTGTTTTTCGACTGATTTCTTAATTTTTCCCCGGCATCCGCATTTTTATCATCACTCGGCTGTTCAGCTTTATAATTTATCCTCTTATCCGTATTTACTGCCACATCAAGCACTATCTCACCATCATGTATCTTAACCTTTCTCGTCACATAGTCCTGTGCCTGTTCATAATTGTGAGTTACCATGATAACAAGTTTTTCTTTTGATAATTCAGCCAAAAGTTTTATTATCTGAAGTCCAGTCTCGCTGTCAAGGTTTCCTGTCGGCTCATCCGCCATGATAATATCCGTCTCTTTTGCAAGTGCTCTTGCGATGGCAAGTCTCTGTTTCTGACCGCTTGAAAGTTTTGAAGCCCTGCTTTTCTCAAAACCTTTCAGTCCGACTTTCTCAAGATATTTTAACGCCTTTTTCTCTGCTTCCTTCTCGCCGACACCGAGTATAAGGAGTGCACTTATCATATTGTCGAGTACGGTATAGTGACCTATAAGATTGTAATTCTGAAAAACAAAGCCTATCTTATTTCGGCGGTACGCCTCCCAGTCGTCATCATCATATTGGAATGTAGGCTGTCCATTGACATACATCTCGCCCTCGTCGTATGTATCAATACCACTTATCACATTTAAAAGCGTCGTCTTTCCACTGCCACTCTCTCCGGTAATGGCAACAAACTCACCTTTTGAAAATTCAAGATTTACATTTCTGAGTGCCTGTGTGACCGATGACTCAGAATAGTAATATTTGTATATATTCTCTAATCTTATCATTTTACTCCTCCCCTTTTTTCATTATGCTTTTTTGTGTTTGTAAAACTGTCATAATCAATGATTAACACAGCATATAATCAATTCAGCAAACAACCTGCTTATTTATTTATAACGATATATAAGCTGACTTTGACGCAATATATATCCACAAAATATTGCTGCAATCAATACAAAACATTTGAAATCTAAATCTATCATATCATTTCTTACATTTATAAAAAGCCACAGAAATCAGTGCTGTTTTGTGCAATTTGTTATACAATTTGAATATAAAATAGCAAAGCAATTCTCATTGGCATTACATTACTAGCATTTTACTACATTAAAAAAGAAGCAGCACTAAAAAAACCGCACTGCTTCTTTTTTATTCTTTATACTAATATCTTTTGCCCTCTTCACTTTTACCTAAAAATCTCATTGCACTTTGTATATCATCATCACTATAAGATTTTTTTGCATATATGTGAAGACCATTTTTCCTTCTACATTCAGGACATACAGAACCAAAATCTATGGTTTTTCCACATATCTGACAATGAATTGGTGTAATATTTTCCCCTTCTTTATACTGAATACGACCTTCTTTTATCCATCTGCGGACTTTTGAAACAGGTATTCCAAAATGTTCTGCAACATCTATTTCTTTTACTTCATTTTCCCGGATATAATCTTTTACTTCCGCAAACAAATTCAAATCCTTGCACTCCGGACAAAGGTCATCCTTATACACCTTATTTAATATACGACCACACTGTGCACATTCATGCACATTTTCATCCAGCTTTTTCTTAAAGTCTTTTCTGTCAAGTGTCATGTGCAATCCCTCCAATTCATCTGCTGTATAGTATATGCAGACAATGACATACCTTATAGATGTAACATTACGGTCTGCAATAAAACAAATCTAAATGTTATGATTATTTACCTAAAAACTCCTTGCCACCCATATACGGTCTGAGTGCCTCAGGAATACGCACATTTCCATCTGCCTGAAGATTGTTCTCAAGAAATGCGATAAGCATTCTAGGTGGTGCAACAACCGTATTGTTGAGGGTGTGTGCAAAGTATTTTTCACCATTCTCGCCACGAACACGAATCTGAAGGCGGCGTGCCTGTGCATCACCAAGATTGGAACAGCTTCCAACCTCGAAGTATTTCTTCTGACGAGGTGACCATGCTTCAACATCAATAGATTTAACCTTAAGGTCTGCAAGATCTCCTGAACAGCACTCAAGTGTGCGAACAGGAATATCAAGACTTCTGAACAGGTCAACCGTATTCTGCCATAATTTATCAAACCACATCTTGCTTTCTTCAGGTTTACATACAACTATCATTTCCTGCTTTTCAAACTGATGTATGCGGTAAACTCCACGCTCCTCTATACCATGAGCACCTTTCTCTTTTCTGAAACATGGTGAATAGCTTGTAAGAGTCTTTGGAAGCTCTTTCTCATCAACAATAGTGTCGATAAATTTACCGATCATTGAATGTTCACTTGTTCCGATGAGGTATAAATCTTCTCCCTCGATCTTATACATCATGGCATCCATCTCAGCAAAGCTCATAACACCGGTAACTACATTACTTCTAATCATAAATGGTGGTATGCAATATGTGAATCCTCTGTCAATCATAAAATCTCTGGCATATGAAATAACTGCTGAATGAAGTCTTGCAATATCTCCCATAAGATAATAGAAACCGTTTCCTGCAACTTTTCCTGCTGCATCAAGGTCTATACCATCAAATTTTTCCATAATCTCTGTATGATATGGCACTTCAAAATCAGGAACAACAGGCTCACCAAATTTCTCAATCTCAACATTTTCGCTGTCATCTTTACCTATAGGAACACTAGGATCGATAATGTTTGGAATTACCATCATTCTCTCTTTTACTTTTTCCTGATACTCTTTTTCAAGTTCTTCTAACTCAGCAAGTTTTTCAGCATTCTTTGAAACTTCTGCTTTCTTTGCCTCAGCTTCTTCTTTCTTCCCCTGAGCCATAAGTGCACCGATTTCTTTTGAAATTGATTTTCTTGAAGCACGGAGTGCATCTGCATCCTGCTTTGCCTGTCTTGACTTAGCATCGAACTCTATAACTTCATCTACTAAAGGAAGTTTGTCATCCTGAAATTTGTTTTTAATATTCTGCTTTACAATATCCGGATTTTCTCTCAGAAATTTTATGTCTATCATTTTTTATCTCCTTTTACTTCTTTTGTCATTTTAATAGTCATAATCATACGGCTTTTCAAAGCTAAATTTTAAAGCCGTTTATAAACGAATTTCGCTGCCGGCTGCATCATGCTTAAATGTCACCCGACATCCATTTTATTTTACACATATTATCGAAATATTGCAACCTGAAACATTGACTGTCATCCCACAGATGTAAACAGCAAAAATATTTTTCTTTCCTACTGCACTATTATAAACAAGTCCCAACTGCTTATTGCTCTATTCTGTAAAATCAGGAACTCCTTTTATAAAATTACAGTTCTTATAAATTTGACAGAAAACATTTTTCAAATACATTTGCCCTGACTGCACCGTAATACATATCACCCTCAAACATCTCGCAGCCTATCTTTTTGGCAAATTCCTCATGCATAGGTGTGTGTATTCCTCCGCAGGTAACTGTTAGACCAAGACTCTTTGCCATCTCAACGGTCTTACTTAATATAATGCACTCTTTCTCCGATGTCATGTATTCATTGAAATACTCTCCGTGGAATTTGATTCCCGTTACATTTAACTTTCTGATAGAGTGGATAGCCGTGTGGTCTGTTCCAAATCTGCTTATAACTACATTGTAACCCCTGCCGCACAGCTTCTCTATTGCCATTTCAAGCACCGTTGTCATGTCCGCAAGATACCTCTCCTGAATTTCTATGATAACATCCTTTGGTTCAAGTCCGTTCTTTTCAACAACAATATCATCTATTTTTTTGACAACATTATGTATTGAAAGCTCGCTCGCCGTCATTTCTATTGAAAACGGCACGATTTTGTTTCCAAGTTTTTTCCATGCCCCGACGCTGCAGCATACGGTCGATAAAGTAGCCAATGCAAAACTGCTCAGTCTTCCGCCACGCTCGATAAGTCTTGTCAATTCGTCAGATTCAAGGACATGACCATCCTTTAACTGTACTCTTGGAACAGCCTTGCAGCCGACAATCTTTTCCCTGTCACCTTTTATTCTAGGCATATAGCATATCTCTATATCATTATTTCTTACCGCATCATAAACTTCACTTATTGTTTCTTCTTCCTTGAACTGCTCACTCTTAAGGTCATCGGTATATATCGCATAATGATTTCCACGAAGCCCTTTTATGCTTCTTCTTGCCATATCTGCCTTTTCAAGCATTTCAAGCAGTTCACAGTCTGACTCCTGAACAAGATAAATTCCCGTGGTAGTTCCAAACTCTATATTTACATCCTTTTCTTCTTCCTCAGCAACATTTCTTGCCCTTACCATCTCGGACATCATACGCAGAAGTTCTTTGTGACTCTCATATTTTGTGAGCAATACAAAATAATCTCCGTCAACTCGTGAGCAAACACCCTCTTTTGCAAGATTGTTGAGAAGTGTTTTTGAGAATTCTTCCAAAATCCTGTTGCTTATTGAAAAACCATAATGATGGCTGAATTTTCTAAACTCATTTATATCGGCACATACAAGTGCATAATGCTCTTTTTCTTTTCTCTTACTAAGAATTTTTTCTGCCTTATTCATAAATGAAGCATACGGCATAAGTGATGTAATATTGTCCTCAGCCTGTGCCTGTGCTGACTTAGCCATATTTACAAGTTTGTTGCGCTCTGAAATCTCTTCTCTCTCATGGTCGAGTCTTGATGAAATTTCTTCGGCATTATCTACAAGTCTGGTAACCGTATAAATTTTATCCGGCTTATCATTGTCATTATCAGATACAGACACAGCACATATCTCAACATTTCTAAATATTGAACTGTTATCTCTTATCCTGTATATATAGCGGCTGCTTCCGATATTTTCAATTCTGTTTTTTACATTCTTTTCAAATATCTTTGCATCATCCGGATGGAAAAGTTCAAGCATCTCAGGCATGTCATCCCATGTCCTTAAAAAGTTTTCTTTTGAAAAAGATTCGCCGAGACTTCCACTCCTCGTAAAAGTTTTATTATTTATGTCATATGTCCACATAGTCTCCTTTAGATACTCTGAGACATACTTAAATCTTCTTATATTCTCCTCAAACTCTGCCTCCATGCTTTTTCTGGATGTAACATCCATAAGAACACATAAATATACATCCTCACCGCTCTCATCATCAATCTTACGGCCGTTCACATAAAGCCATTTTGTATGACCGGTCTTGCCAACGATGCGATGCTCAAAGCCAAGAAGACCATTGTTCTCGACAGTCGTTCCAAAAACACTCTTAACCATCTTCATGTCAGCAGGATAAATTATTTTATCACAGTAGTCTCCAAAATTTATATGAAATTCGGCTCTCGAATACCCTGACAACATATAATATCCGTCATTGGCATAAAGAATCTTCATGTCTTTCATACGGATTTTCAAAACTCCTCCCGGAATACTGTTTGCGATAACATCAATCTCATGTTTTGCCTTAAACATATTTTCAACATTGTTCCTGGATTTTGTTATGTCCAGGCAGGAACAGAAAAATCTGTTTTCCGACATATGTAACAGGGTTTTCGCTGAAATTGAAAGCCATGCGGTAGTCCCATCTTTTCTTTTTACCCTACATTCAATGTTTACTGCACCGCCGGCTGCAAACTGTCTTGCTATAAGATTTTTAACTTTCTGTTTTTCTTCCGACAGAATTACAGCCATAAGACTGTTTTTGAACTTCTCCTGAAACTCCTCTTTTGTGTATTGTAATATTGAATAAAATTTTTTACTTGCATATGTTATTTCCATTTCGCCGCCCGGCTTTGAAATAAAGAATGCACACTCTGACACCTCAATAAGCTTTTCAAAAATTTTTCCATCCATATTAATCCCCCTTATTCAAACCTAAGACACCTTTTCTTTTGATACAAACTTAAGTAGTATCTCCTTAAAATCATCAAGTTTTACCGGTTTAAACATCCAGCCGTTCATTCCCGCTTCTTTATATTCTCTCTCTACACCCGTAACCGCATTTGCGGTAAGTGCTATGATAGGAACATCTTTGCAATCTTGCGAAGCCATATTTCGTATTACTTTCGTGGTCTCAATACCATCCATTTCAGGCATCATATGATCCATAAATATCATATCATATTTACGCTCTCTTTCAAGTGCCTTAATAATTGCACCGCCACTTAAAAACACCTCTGCCATAACACCCAGCTGCCTTAACTGAGTTACCGCAACTTTAAGATTAACCTTGTTGTCATCAACAATTGCAACTCTTATATTTTTAAACATATCACCCGAAACTTTCACGGCAGAATCCTGTTTTTTAAAATTTTCTTCCTTAATATTTCTATTCGTATTTCCTCTAACATCCCCGCTTTCTTGAGTTTTCTCAATGTCATTATCACTGACATTGACAGCCTTTTGTCTACTCTCAGGCTGATTATTTTCTTTATATGAACGAGACTTATCAACTTCAACATCTGCATTATCAAGCTTTATGAACGAATTATCTGCATGACCATTTTTTAACAATTTTCCACGGGCATTAACATTATACCCATCCGATTTTTCTTCAAATAATACTCTGTAAATTTTGAACAAATCATAGGGCTTTCTTATATATAATCCCGGCATCTCGTTTTCTTCAAAAACAGTATAAAATTCAAGCAGAGCAATGTTTTTTATCTTTTTTAACAGCTCCATACTTGAAAATTTATTTTTAACCCTAAGATAAGCATTATAATTGTAAACAAACAATTTTTGTTCATCTGAATATATATTATACACTTCTCTGCCTATCTCGTCTATGGAATTAATACAAATAACATGCAGATTAAGCTGTTCAAAAATCTCTATCAAATGCGTTCTGCTGCTATAGTCATTTTCATATAAAAATATAGTCTTATTTCTGTACTTATCTGCTGCCTCCCGTCTCAACTCCTCGCTATCATCATTGCATATTCTCTGGTTAATCCTTGCCGTAAAACAGCTTCCAACATTGTACTCACTCCGAACTTCAATATCCCCACCCATAAGCTGTGCTATTTTTTTTGCAAGTGCCAGTCCCAGGCCAGTTCCCTCACGCTTTCTGTTACGCATAGCATCAACCTGGCTGAACTGATTGAACAATTTGCCCATATCTTCTTTTTTAATACCTATACCGGTATCGCTAACGGCAAAACTCAGTTCAATATTGTTCTTATTGATCTGCTTTGAGCGTATATCAAGTTTAATCTTTCCCGAATCGGTAAATTTGACTGCATTGCTCAATATATTGATAAGGATCTGGTTAATCTTAGCATAGTCACCGTACATATATATTGGGATTCCTTCGGACATAGAAACCTCAAACTTAAGTTTTTTATCAAAAATCCTGGCAGAAATAACATTTTCAATCCCCTCTATAAATGAATCAAAACGATACTCAACAGGGCAGAGTTCCATTTTACCCGCATCTATCTTTGAAAAATCGAGTACATCATTTATAATGGACAACAATGACTCTGCTGCCGTCTGTATCGTTTCTACATATTCATGTTCAAGTGGTGTGAGTTCACATTTTTCAAGAATATCTGCCATACCGCATATTGCATTCATAGGTGTTCTTATCTCATGTGACATATTTGCAAGAAATGTTGACTTTGCTCTATTTGCCTCCTCAGCAGCCTGTCTTGCCTCAATCTCCTTGTGGTTTGCCTGTCTGATAAGAATATTGTTTTGCAATGTCATCTGCATAATAAGACATCCTAATGCACTACTCGCACCTATAACTACAATTTCCGGATTAAGCATCTGTGTAAGCATAGCTGCAAAACTTAAAAGCATAAACCATATTGTGACAAGTTTATAACGGCGTTCTAAAACACTTTCTTTTGAAAATGCCTGCACAATAGCTGCTGCAAAGTAATAAACAGTACATACTATAAGAACCGGCATAAATGGTCCACGCCGGTATCCCTCACTGACCGAATAACTAAATAAGGCATCAGTAAAATAATCTGTCCATATCATAGCCTGCTCTATTATCGCAGGAATCGCCCAAAAAAGCATCTTTTTTCTTATGGTCTTTATATCTCGTGCCATTGATACTATATAAAAAAAGTACATACACGGTATCAAATGCTGAAAAGTATATCAACCATCTGACCAAAATAATTAAGACCTGTCATATCCGGAAAATACTTTCTAAGAACTACTGTCGAAAACATATCTGTCACACAACTTGCCAGACAGATTATCTGAAAATATCCATATATTCTCCGTGAAAGTTTATTAAGTTCAGCAACCCTGTAATAATATATTATAAGAACTATTAACACAACTGATGATGCTATGTAAAAATCATAATTCCATTTCATTAAGAGTTTCCTCTCTTTCAAAAAAGTTTAACCCTTTTATATCCTTTTATATAATGATGCAAAATGCCTTTTGCCACAACATCATATAAAATTCCATTCACACCTGGTATATTGTATCAATGATACAATACACTAATTACAATTCTAACATAACACAAGTCTTACATCAACGATTCGTATCACCCGTAGATGATAAATTTTTGGCGGTTTAATGTTGTCATATATGCATCATGGCACTCAATGGGCTGAACTTATTTTAAGTAATCTTGCAAATTCTAATCACTGTTGTATAAGCCTGACAATCTGTGTCAGGCTTTAATTTCACCGACACATTTGTATAACAGTGCCTCGCATCCCTCTTTTACATCTCTGTATGTGTCATCAAAATTTCCCGTGTACCACGGGTCGGCAATATCCCTGCCACTTCCCGCAAATTCAAGAAGAAGCGACACCCTCCCATCCGGGTCACCGCCAAAAATACGCATCATATTCTTATAGTTCCACTTGTCCATTCCTATTATATAATCAAATTTGTTGTAGTCACTCTTTGTGACCTGCGATGCAAAATGCGGCTGCATCGGTATGCCAAGCTCGTTCATCTTGCGAACCGTGCCACGGTGCGGTGGATTGCCAATTTCCTCCGTGCTGGTTGCTTTTGAGTCGATGAAAAATTCATCGGCAAGACCGGCATGGTTTACCATGTCCTGAAAAACGAATTGTGCCATTGTGCTGCGGCAGATATTGCCGTGGCAGATGAAAAGTACTTTTATCAAATCTCTATCTCCTTTCAAAATGCGCTATCCTGCTGCCATTTGTAGCGATTTGCGCGGTGTAAATTCTTCTTTATGTATCGGTCATTTCTGTACAAAAAATGCAAATCCTAGTAAAATATTGCAAGATGTGTACAGCAAAAGTAGTAGAAACGGAGTAAAACTACTCAATAATTACTACTCTTCTTCGATAATTAGTTCTACATTGTCAGAACCGCAAACTGGACATTTTTCAGGCATCTTTCTAGCCTGGTCGTAATCCTGAAGGAAACAATTTTTGCATAACATATACTCTCTTGAATATAATGCATGTCTTTTTGCATTTAGTTGATAAAGAATCTCATATCTGCTAGGATTTTTTCCTATGATAAAATCAGGAGTAAGAAAAATTGATGTTTTCACTTTTAAAAATGTATCATCAATCTCTGTTTCCCTATAATCATAGTCATCATACATAAAGATCACATATCTTCTCTCTCGTTCTCCAGACCATTTAGCATCCTTCACCGATAAAATCCAATATTGCATTATCTCTTCTAAGAATTTCTTTTTTTCCGCGTCACTCATATTAAACATATCAATAACTCCAAACAAATATGTTAATTCCCGCTTTGCTTCCTCAACATCGTAAATAACATCAAACGCTAAAGTTTGCGCTATATAAGGGCGTTCCATTTCATTTGGCATATCATTTTCAACGCCTGCCTTTTTCTTCAAATGCCATATTCCAATAGGCGCTATTAATTCAGAAATTCTATCATTCTTATAACCATATAGGCATTGTCCATACCCATCCTGCATATCTGAATTATTAACACTTTTACTGAATGATGAAACATAATATATTCTGGTAGCTGTAAAATTAATATCACTAACCCATTTATATGTAATCCAAGATTTATCTTCAAATAATTCTGGTACAACTCTTTGCTCACGTTCATCATTTAATAGCGTAGTTTTCTTCATCCAAATCTGGTGATTTTTCACACTTTCTCTTGCCACTTCAATCGGAAGATATTTACAAATATAGTCTTCATTGTACCCATTTCTAGACTTCAAAATAAAATTACTTATTTGTGTCATTAACACACCTTTTGTTGGGCGCTCTATAGGCGATTCGTTATTTCTCTTAAGTAATTCTGCTTCTAGTTCAAATAATAGTGACAATTCCTCTCTTGAAAACTTCCATATTGATTGTTTTTTACTTCCTCGCATATAACTAAGATCATTCATCATAGAAACAAATGCATGTGTAATTGAATCTATATATTTATCTTCTTGATCCACTATCATCACTTCATGAATAACAGATATTAATTGTGTGGCAAAATCATCATCGTTTTCTATTATAAATTTTTGATATGCCAAATAATAAAGTTTAAGTGGTAAATCCAATCCACTATACGCTTCTACAAATTGATCCTCATTTCCATCCTTTCCTAGAACTGGATTCATATTAACCATCCACTTATGAATATATGTTGCCTCAGAAATCAAATCATACAAATATACTTTAACAGAATTAATCTGATAAGCTTTACTTACTAAATACAAATAATTTATCAGCCCTACTTCATATTCTGTTATACGAACCAATCCATATCCAGAAGTTTCGTTCATATCATGTTCACTAGCTAACGCTATTAAAATCTCTCTATTTTTATATGTTGGATTATTCTTAAATTCTTCCATTCTTTCACATAATACATCTAATTTCCATTCCCTGCGATTCTTAGGCCATCCTTCAGGCTTTTCAGAAGTTTCTTTGATTTCCACTTTCATCCCCCCTACCTATTTGCATACCATAAAAAATGATCGAATTTTCTTCTCCTGAATGGGATGTGAATATTATACTCGTCTAATAATCCTCCAATGCATTCATTAAACGCCACATAATTATATTCCGATCTCCAAACATCTAATTTATGTTTAGACAGTCCATCAACATAGTTAGGTAATGACTCTTTTACAATTCCATCAAATATCGAATAATCATCCCTGTGATAAACCTCTACATTGTGATATGTACAATACTTAGAAGCGAATGAAAACATATTGATCGCCCCTACATTCTTAGCAATAATATTCACAAGTTCAGGATCACCTGCTGCCAATCTAACATCAAAAGCAGGAATATCCAAAATTACTTTTGCCAAATCATATAACGATAATTGACTCTTATACTGTGACAAATGCGTAGAATTTGTCACATCTATTACAGCAATTTTCATTGCGATTGTATTTAAATCGTCATGCTTTGGATACTCATTCAAAACCTCTCTAATTATTAAACCTTCCTTACCATAATTTGCACTTTCTTCTACTAAACGGTGCTGTTCTTCTATATTTTCTGCTGTAATAGGCAAATATATTTTTTTTGACGAGGATTTTTTTTGTTTTACAATTTTTTTGTCAAAAACTTTCAAATTATCCATTTTTAATATTTTATTTATACACCAGTATGTAGTTGCTCCTTGAATTGGTTCTATTCCTTTTTCCTCTAAATATAACAAAAGTAATCCTCTCTGTTTTCCCTCTGGAACTATTCCTGTTTCTGCAACTTCAATATGTGGTTTTAAATTATCTTGTTTTTCATTATTTCCATATACAACATACTCCGTATTATCAATTGTTATTTTTTTCATGTCTGATCGCTTCCTTTCATAATCACACAGCATCTTGACACTTCTGTATATAACCATAAACACTCCCAAACCATTTCTGACTTAGACTGCATTTGGTATTTTTCTAAACCACCTTAAACATTTTCTGGCTCACTGGTTTCTTCTGCCCTTTTTCCAATTCCCTGCGGCATTTTTTATTTCTTCCATATCTAATGCACTATTTATTATATCGTCATTCTCTTCTCATTTCCATAACAAAAAACGCCCCAGCCATCGCCAGAGCGCCTTCAAAACAACTATTCTTCTATATCACTTTAAACATCTTCTGTGACACCGGCTTCTCCCCTTGTGTCCGTTCTAATTCCTTTCTGGCATTCTGCAGGTCTTCCAGCCGCTTCAATTCATCCTCCGCATCCTCAAGGCCTAGATGCGTATAGGTGTTAAGCGTAACCCCTATATCACTATGCCCCATAAGGTACTGTAGCGTCTTCGGGTTCATTCCTGATTTCGCCATATTTCTGCAATACGTGTGCCGGCAAACATGCGGCGTGATATTCGGCATCTGCACCCGATAGATATCGTTGTACCGCTTCACCATGTGGTTAAAGCGATGTTCCCAATGCATTGCCACTAATGGCAGACCTTTGTCATCCAAAAACAGGAACCCGGTATATCCATCCACCACTTTTTCTACCTTTGGTTTCTCCCGGTCTTCGATGATGGCTTGAAAGCATTTTGCAACCTCCTCTGTTACCGGAAGTTTTCTTGTTCCAGCGGAAGTTTTTGTTGGCTCAATAACCAACGTCATATCAGATAATCTCTGAAGCTGGTGATCGATATTTACAATTCGATTTTCTAAATCAACATCTTTAATTGTAAGGCCACAAAATTCCGAAATGCGCATACCTGTATGAAAAAGTATATACACAACTTCATAATACTTGCAGTATACATTATCATCATGAACAAATTTAAGAAACTTTCGCATTTGATCTCGCGTTAACGCTTCCCTGGTAACACTGTCATTTACAACCACTCCCGCAAGTTCAAATCCAAATGGATTTTTATGGAGCACATCGTCATCCACCGCCATTTGAAAAGCCGGCCTTAATACGCCCCGGACTGTTTTCACTGTACTATATCTTTTCCCATCCTGCTGCTGCTTTATCAGAAACAGCTTTGCATGTTAAATTTTCCAGCTTATCATCTGTAAACATGTTTCTTGGAACTGATATGCTTAATACATCTGCTTCCACAGTTTCATCCTCTGGCAGCTCTGATTGTTGTATGGGCTCACCTTTGTAAAACCGTTCTAAAATCAATTCCAATTTACTTTCTGACAAATCCCCGGATGTATGAAACACTCCGTTCTTATCCAGAATGCAACTCCCAATCAGATAATCAAACTTGGGTGTTCTAGTATACTTCACCTGCATTCCAAGCAATTCACCTATGGCATAAGCCAGCTTCTTTCGTTCCTCTCCTTTAACCTTAAAATCAATCTCTGTAATCATTGCACATACCACCTTTCTTTTTGGTATGTACATATATCACTCTAACTGAATAATAAAGCAAGTCAAATCTGAAATACTTTTACACAAAACACCATATTATTTGCACACAAATATCTCCCCATATCCTTTAAAAACAAGTCTCTCCGGCAAATATCCGACAAAAAACAATACCCCCTTTGCAATTTCGCGAAAATACGCGTGAGAGGGGGCATCGGTCTTTAGGATGAAGGGGGTAGAGATTTACGATGCCCCTACCTCACCATGTTAGATTAATCAAGCCCGAACTATATTATTGAAAACTAAATCAATTCATCTTCTATAATCCCATTTTTCTTTTCCTGCCCAAATTCTATAATACTTCTTTGTTCTATTATTTGATTTTCTATAGCTAACAACTCCGAAAGTATCTCTTCCTGCTTTTTCATGCTTGGTATAGAAATTTCGACATTTGCAAGCAATGTTTGATTTAAACTTTTAATATTAGAACCATTGCTTCCTACAACAAGCTGCTTTCTAATGATAGGTGATGATAAAATGTAATATAAAAATTCACTTTTCACCACTTCACTATCAGGACGAACGCGAATTGTAAAACCTGAAAATGTAGTTTTTTCTTCTAAATCTTTATTTACAATCATAAATCTACCCACAAGTTCTTGTGAACCATTAGATCGTACGGTAAGCAAGTCATTTTTTTGTAATAAAAAAGAATCCTCAAGTTTTCCATTAATAACCACTTTTTCAACATCATCCCATATGGGAGATTTATTGTCTTTAAAATCTGCCACCCCAACTATACTCACTTCTTCGCCTGCACTCGATTTGTCATAGTTTAATCCATTTTTAAACTGTGCAATTTTACCTAATTTATATTTTACTCCATTGATATTTTTAACCAACGCATTTATTTTTTCTTCTAAATCACCAATTTTTTCGTTTGCTTTTTTTATTTCGGCATCAACTGCTATGCATTTATCTATTATTTTATTCTGCACAGAAATAGGTGGAATAGGTACTAATGTTGTTTTTAGATATTTAAAATGTCTTTCATATTTGTCAGCATTTTCTATTTGAATTGAATTTAAATAATAATAGAGGTATTGTGATTTTATTTCCTCTTCATTTACTTTTATTAATTGTGTACCATCTGCTCCTCGAACAAATGGAAAATCAATATATTTAATAGCACAACTATGATCCCCAAAAACAATTAAAGGCAAATCTGTAATAACCTCTTCATAATCGGTATATCCTTCAATAATTCCATTTCTGTTTTGTGAAACAACTGGTGTTTTCCCATTTTCCATAATTTCATTTTGCGGAATTTTGGTTTTATTTCCCTTCACCTTATTTAAAAGCTTTTCAATTCTTTGAGTTGGCCATTTGGTTTTTATTATCTTATTTTCAGTAGCATTTAAATTAATTTTTTTGTCAAAATTAGCGTTGCTAAAATCTATTAAGTCAGATAATTTTTTTATGCTAAATAACTGATTTATGTCTCCATCAAACGGTTCTTCCTTTTTTTGAATTACTTTTCCAAAAGAAAATTTGCTACAGTTTTCTTCAATATGGCTTCTAAAAGCATATGAATATTTTGTATTATCATTAACGTCATTAGGATTATATAATGGTGTTTTTATATATTTAACTGAATTTATCGCCATTACTACTTCTGCATCTTTTTCGTCATCATCTTCCAAATCCTCTATTTTTTTATCTGTAACATACTTTATTCCTTCATCACCCTTACGATTACTCCAATCATAACCTAAAAAACTAATAATTTCTTTTTTATTTGTTTTTCCATTTACCTTATCTGGTGGAGATTGTAATACCGCAACATTGTTATTGCTAATCTGAATATATGTTTTTAATTTATCACATTCTATTTTTTTTGCATAATCTACAAACATTCGAGTGTACTCTTGTTTTTCCAATTCTTTGAATTCATCAGAAACAAGAAATTTAGCTAATAATTCTTTGTACTCCTTTGATTTTTCTTTCAAACCAGTCCTATAAAACGAAGAATTTTCAAACCATTCTTTTTGCAATTGTTTTGTTATGATCTGTGGCTTAAATGCCTCACTATAATCCTTAAAAATTTCATTATCCATGAGGTTATCACTTAAAATATTGTTCTGCATAAAAGCCATGTAAGCTTCCTTACTGTATCCTTGTTTTATTATATATTTATCAATTTCTTCCCAGCTCAAATACTGCTTATAATCTTTCCCTGTAATAAATGTGTTTAGTAATCCTTCAGCATTTTTTCCAACTTTTTGTGCAAACAGAATAACTGTATTTGTTCCTGTTGATCCAAAAGTTCTTGAATTCATTGCTGAAATTGCAAGAATATTAAAGTTGGCAAATAATAGTTCACGAGTTTTAACATACAATCCTTCATTGCTTAAAAGCGAACTTGGAAGTATAATTCCCATTATTCCATTTGGTTTTAAAAAGTATTTTGCTCGCTCAATAAAAAAACATTCAATTGAATTATTACTAGAGTATGCTTTCTCATCTATCTCTTTTATTAATTCAAACTGATTTCTATCTTTTTCATCTAATGTTTCAATAAAACCCTTAACACTATATGGTGGATTTGCAATTATGCAATCAAAACTCTCTTTATCAAACGAAACATATTTTGCTTCTGTTGTATTGATATAACTTAACGCATCTTTAAAAATGATTCTTGAATCATTCGAGCCATTAATGATTGTAGCAATTTTTGCCACTTGACTTAATGTCTGGCTTTTTTCTATCCCATATATTTTAGCTTTGGGATAATGCTTCACAAATTCTGTCAAAAAATGCCCAGCACCACATGCATAATCCAAAACTTCGACATTATCTGAATTAGGAAACTCTGGCATTGATTTTATTATAAAATTTACAATAGGAAGAGGCGTAAAAAACTGACCTTCCGTTTGATGCACATTTTTCGAAAGCAAACCTTCAAACAAATCACCAAAAAAATGGTTTGTCTCACTACTACTTAAATTTATATCTTGAATAAGAGCTGCAATTTTAATTAAAATTTGAAAATTCATATTAAATTCTTCTTTATTTTCTACATCAATAAAATTAAATTTTTTTATGTTATAAAATTTTATCTCTTCAAATAGCTCTTTTATACCAGCAAAAAGACCATTCGTTATAGATCGATTAGTATCTTCAAATATCTGCTTTATATCCTCTTCTTCTTTGTTGACAACCTCTACATCAAAAAGTTGCTTTTTCCCTTGCTGATACAATTTTAAAAGTCGACTACAATACTCTTTCGGTGTATCTCTAGTGACACCTTTATAATAGAATTGCAAATCATCTGGATTATTTAATTCATCTGTTATTTTACAAAGAAATAAATCTATTAATATATAAAATGAATGTTCAAAATCTGTAATGGCATTATTACGTAAAATTGTCGCAAACTCATGATAAATTGGTTTTATTTCTGCATGTGATAATCCTTTAAGATCTGAAATAGTATATTTCAATTTTCCAATCGTGTAAGGAGCAATATCATCTTCAAACAAACCTTTGGTTTCAAAAGATTTTGCATAAGTCTCATTCCAAACTTCAAAATATTTTCCTTTTGCGTCTGCAAATGTTTTTGGATTTTCAAGTTCAGCAATACGTTTTTCGTTGTCTTTCAATGTAATAATATGGCTTTTAACAATTATATCTATATCATCAAAATCGGCTGCAAAAAGTGCTAGATTTTCACAAAGTCCCATTTCATTTACAAGTGGTCCTAAATAGCTAAAAAGCTGACCACCATCTTTTTGCATAAGATTCCATTCTTTACTGAATTCTGTTCCAAATGTTTTATTTTCAATCAATACGAGTGGATTATATTCTTTATCAAAAACAAGAATATCGCCATAAGATGGTTTATTAACATGCCCTACCTTGAATGCTGGTTCAAAAACAATGTGTTTCGCCTCATATCCTTTTTTCAAAAGAAAATGCACACAAATAAGACAAACGAAATTCTCATTTGCACTAAAATTAAGTGTAGTATCTCTATGAATCACAAAACCATTTGCCTGCTTTTCTTTCGTTGGAAATAATCCTTCTTTAAAATCTTCATCAACTGGAGAATAAATAATCTTCTTTTCCTTAAAATTTACATCAATGCTTGCACCTGATGAATACGAATTTGAAAAAACATCATTTCTTTCAACAAATCCAATTGACCTAAGTACTTCTCGCAATTCATTTACGGTAATCATATTGTAGATCTCCTTTTTTATATTCTTCTATCTTTCTTCCTTTGGGTAATTTTTTATCACTCTATTGGCTTCTTTTAACGCAATTCTTCTCACAAACTCACTATAAGAAGAATACGACTCCAGTTTTGCAGCCTTTTTTAATTTACTTAATTCTTCTTCGCTTACCCTAATACTCATGGAATATGTTTTATTCATATACAGTTCCTCCTATGATATTTTATTATATCATCCGCGTGGAACATTTACAATACAAAGTCCCACCTGTTCAACAGTATTTTTGCTGGCCACATTATCCATATATTCTTCAAATTTTCTTCTGATAATCAGATATTTATTACCAATAAAAATTGTAAAATCACCTTCAGTCAGTTCAGCAATTCTACGCATATATTTTGTCCCCAAACCAAAATAAGTACCCGCTTCCCTTATCGTAAGCAGATACTTATCCTTTATTGGAACCTCTATTCTATTGACCTTTACCTCTTACATCTTGACTACCTCCTTAACCATTAGTTCATCCAATTTATTACTCTGGATACCTTATAAGTCAAGGTAAATTAGCCAATCTACATTCCGTAATTTTCTCTTTACCGATTCGTATAAAAACCGTAGTCCCGCTCCTATCACTCCACCACGCTTTATCGCACTTTATCGCCACCTATAACTGTACTCAAAGCCCTGCCGTGGCAGATGAAAAGTATTTTTATCATAGTTTTGTTTCTCCTTGTTTTGCCCGGAAATGCCCTGTTTTGCAAGGGTTCTGAGGTTATGGTAAAATGTTCTGGAATTACAGATTGTGGCAAATCAGAGCAGAACCCTGCAAGTTGTTACTACCTGTTAGTAGTAAAATTAGTAGTAAAAGTGGAAGGGTTACTACTAAGGATTTTTAACTACTTTTTAATAGTCGGAATTTTTGTTCCTTTTACATTCACACCGAGTATGGCTGCTGCCAATAGCAAGGCTCCACCGACAATAGGTACACCATACTTAATAATTCCATTCAGAAAATCCTTATTTTCTGTGTCTTTTGCAGAGATTTTATCCGCTACTAATATCATTTTCTCTGTAATTTCATCACGTTCTTCTTTAGAAATGTCCTCTTTTTTCAAAATTTCACTTAAATCTTGAAGAATCATTTTATATGCTTCTACAGCATCTTTCTGACTTGAATTATTATCCTTAATAACATTGTCACACATGACATTTAACTGTGCAACCATATTATTGGCCGAATCAGCATATGCCGGAAACTGATTAATAATAGCAATAGCTACCTCTTTATCCATATTCGGTATAAGTGATACAAACTCCATAATCTTATCTTTAGATATTTCACTAAACTTTTTAATTTGAAATGCATCTTTTACTTGTTCTTCTGATACTAAATTCTGTGCCATTTTATTCTCCTTATGCAATCTGCTTTCGTTGTTTATAGTAGTTTTTTGCTAATTTACGTTGACTACCATATGCATTCCAATATAATGCCTGATTATCTATTGCAATTTCTAATTCTATTTCTTCTCGAATATTTTTTTCCTTACTTGTTGCTCTTTCTTCAACAACTAAATACACTATTATTGCTTCTGAATTTTCTGCTATATTTCTATATTTAGCAGTTGTTCTATTTTTGTCGCACTCTAGAACATCGAATTTTGCATTAAAATCAAATAATCTTCTCGCTGCATACTTTTTTCTTAGATTCAATTCATTCGAATAGTCTTTCATCAACCATGATAAATCGTACTCTAATTCTTCATAAACATCAGAAGTCTGTGCTACTTCCAGCAATTGATTATTATTGTCATACATTACCCATACTCCACACCCACCTTTATATGACAATATGTTGTTGACAATAACATTGTATTGCCCACGACATTTGCGAAGTTCCAATAGTTTTATTTTATTCATATTTCCTCCACTTATAATATTTGCTGGAGCATCTTTTGAATTTAAAATCGGGTCAAACACTTTTTCGTGTAAAAAACTCATAAGTTCCTGTTCCTTTGTCTCCTATTCCTTCTCGTACCACATTACATTTGAACTGTCTTTTCCTATGCAGCACACATTGTTAACAATTCCACTATCTACTCTTCCATAAAAGGTTTTTCCTAAATTTAATTTAATTCCTTTTCCCATCGTCCACTCTACACCAAAAAGAGCCTTGATATTAAACTTGGTTCCACTCGGTAGCGCATTAACTTTTTCTATTAATTTTTGATAATACTTTCCGAAAACATCATCATCTTTCAGAACCTCACCCTTGATATAAAGAGGAACCGTCAATCCCAACTTGTCAGCCTCCGCTTGTAACTGTTTAAACTCGGCTTTTGTAATAAAATTTGCACGTTGATTTTATCCATATCCAACCCTCCGTTTTCGGATGAAATCGCTGTTTCTTTATATGCTATTATTTTGCATTTTTTAACGATTTTCATAAGATAACTCTGATTTTAAGTCTACCTTCCATTCAATTAACATTTCAAGCAATCCCTTTTACTTGCCGTGTCCACCTTATAGGATACATTATATTGTTTATTATTCCAGTTCATCAACTGTAACACACTTTATTTCCTTGAATTGTCTTAACTGCTTATCATTTGTCAAAAATAAATCACACTTTGTAAGACACGCAACTGCTAATTGGATTGCATCCATCGCCTTAAAGCCTTTATATTCTGCTCTGATTTGAGCTGCCTTTTTAGCAATCTCTTGATTTACTTCTACAATCTCCATATCAGTAGTTTCAACCAGTCTGTCAAACATATCAATAAATGAATACAGTTTATTTCTGTATGGAAATACAAAATATTCTTCCATTGTTATTACAGAAGTTACAAACTTTTTATCTGCCTCATATCCATTACTGAAAAATTTCTTTACCTTGTCATAATACTGTGGGTTATTTACATTCTTTTCAATGAAGTATATGAATGGTGCAGTATCAACAAATGCCTTTTTATAATCTGTCATTCTCACGCATCTCCTTCATATATTCATCTACATACTGTCCTCTTTCGCTTGGAATAACAAAACTATCCCAGTCAACAGGTGCTTTCTTTGCTTTTCTCTGTGGATAATTTAACAGGGTAACAATAACCTCTGCTCCATCATAATCTCTAATATCTTCATCTTCAATAACAACTGTATTACCTTGTACAATTCCCTTTACTGCTGCTAACATAGGTCATACCTCCTTTAAATTTTCGGATGAAATCGTCGTTTCTTTATATGCTATTATTTTGCATTTTTGTAGCGATTTTCATAAGATAA
>OJSD01000313.1_pt1 | contig 69973 bp, 76 predicted proteins | sample 1599391 | NCBI WGS metagenome assembly OJSD01 (sample SAMN04168656, study PRJEB22393) | human gut metagenome | biome: human gut microbiome; feature: stool | host: Homo sapiens | collected 2014-03-17 | reverse complement strand
ATTCATAAACCTGCCAGCAAGCTGTCAGTCGCTGCTTTGCAGCTTTTGTTTATTTACGCGAAAGCAAAGTGAGGATGGAACAAATAAATTTGTTCCATCTGAGCGTGCTCGTGAGGGCTTTGCCCTCATTTCAGAAATGAAAGGCTATTCTAACATAAAAATGTACTTAACAATACAATGAACAAGCTCATTGTATTGCCAATTACATTTTTATGGCTGAACTGTTACCAAAATTGTAAAAATAATACAACTTTAATATAAAAATTATAAAATTAAAAAATATCAATGTATAAAATTGCTAAATTTGCAGGTATAAAAAATATTAACACTGTGTTAATATTTTGTTCAAATGTTAAAGGCAGTTTGAGGGGTGCAATAAAGACCGATGATTTCTGCTTTAAGCAAAAGTAAATTAACAATTTATTACCCATAGAGATGGGAGAAGGAGGATTTCTTAATGAGATTAAAAAAAGGAATGAGAAAAGCCCTTTCTTTAGCTCTTTCAACAGCACTTATTATTACCAGTGCAAATATTGGAAGTACAAAAAGTAAGGCAGCGGAAGCGGATGATGCGACACATTCATATGTCGCAACAGTAGAAAAGAACCAATTAACAAAAGTAACTCTTGATGGAAAAGATGTTACAGATAGCCAGAAAGTATTTAACAATGGTACAGCCGATGATGGTAAGTTTTATGTAACAGATAAGGAAAATGCAAAAACAGTACATGGACTTGGGATTGATTTTTCTGAAGTTGTTTCTAGCACAAAGGGTTATAAAACACCAACTATCACATTAGCAGGTACAGGAGATTGCAATCAGTACTATTATGGCGGAAGTGTTGTTACTAAGTTTAATGGAACAGACAGTGATACTTGTGGTTCTTGGAATTATGTAGGAGATGGTGACTCATCAAAGGTTATCGCAGATGCAATAAAAGATAGCGGAAGTAAATTCCTTTTAAATATTAAAGATGAAGCTGGTGAGGATTGGACAAATATTAATTATACTGTTACAGTAGAGTATTATGACAGTTCAGCAAAACCGACTATTGATATGTCCAATGTCAAAGATGAGATTACTATTCATCGTGGAGAGACAATTAAGATTTCTGCACCTGTAACAAAACCAAATTCAACAAGAACTATTGAATTTGACGGATGGGCATATGACAAAACATATACTGCTATCAAAGGTGTAAAGGCTTGGTTTGATGATGAGACAGATGAGTTCTATATATCAGCAAGTGATGATGCGGATATGAATGCAGATACACCTAAGATTTATATGGGAACAAAAACAGATATTGATGGAACTACATATAAATTATCAGGTGGAAAAGATTGTGCTCTCGTTGTTAAAGAAGCTTTAGCAACACCGTCACCAACAGCAGAAGTTTCATCAGCACCTGCAGTGTCAACAAAGCCTTCAACAGCACCAACAAATGGAGCAACAACAGTACCGACAAACGGAGCAACAACAGCCCCAACAAATGGAGCAACAACAGCCCCAACAAGCGGAGCAACAACAGCCCCAACAAGCGGAGCAACAAATACACCGGCACCTGTATCAACAAATACACCAGCCCCAACAAGCGATGCAACACCAGCTCCAACAGAAGCTCCTAAGGGAAATATGGATAAATTTAATGTTGCATTCAACTATGTAGCAGATGACAAATGGGGCGAGCAGTCATGGGGAGACAAGTCAGTTGATGTAACTGGTGATGGAAAATATGAAATCAGCTACACTGCTCAGTCTGATACAACTGACATCTTTATGATGATTCTTTCAACAGACCTTTACAAAGGTTCATTAAACAAAGACTTTAAGCTTGTTCCTACAACTGTTTCTGTTGGAAAGACAGATTACAAAGTAAATGCGAAAGGCGGATGGTGCTTCGCAGACCAGGAAAAAACAAACGCTTACAGATACAACATTGTAAATCCATATAACGGACCTATTGGTTCAGATGGTGTAACATATGTTGACCCTGCCGTAACATCTATTGATGGACTTGGAACAGCACCTGTAAAGAAGGGAGATACAATCAAAGTATCATTTACTGTATCAGGAATGAAGGGCAGCACTAGTGCGAAATCAAAAGCTAAAGTAACAGTTTCTAAGAAAACAGTAACAGTAGCAGCAGGAAAGTCAACAACAGTTTCTTATAAAGCACTTAATAAGGCAGGAAAAGCAGTTAAGGCATCAGCTAAGACTTCTAATAAGAAACTTGCAACAGTAAAAGTAACAAGCAGCAAGAAAATTAAGATTTCAGTACCTAAGAAAGCAACAAAGGGTTCTTCAGCTAAGATTACACTTACAAGTGCAGGAAAGAAAGCAACTATCACAGTTAAGGTTGCAAACCCTGTTAAGAGTGCAAAAGCAGCTAAGAAAACAGTAAAGATTAAGAAGGGCAAGAAAGCAAAAATAACAGTTAAGGTTACAGCTCAGAATAAGAAGAAAGCAACAACAGATAAATTAACAGCTAAATCTTCTAAGTCAAAGATTGCTAAGATTACAGGCAAGAAAGTTTCTAAGGGCAAAGTAACAGTAACAGTTAAGGGTGCTAAGAAAGGTGCTTCAAAACTTACAATCAAGATTGGTAAGAAATCAGTTAAGGTAACAGTTAAAGTAAAATAATTACCATAACATAATAAAATATTCCAAAGCATAATTTTTGAAATAAAAAGCAGAGGCGGATGTAAAAAACCGTCTCTGTTTTTCTTTGGTTATAGTAAATTTAGGGCGGAACTATTACGATTTTTCAAAAATTTTATTCCAAATATTTTCAAAAATTAGCCTTAACTATAATGTTGATAATATGGGAAAAATCACTGAAAAAAAACACATAATCAAGGTGTAATCATTTGATGAATATACAAAATACACAAAAAAAGCTGGAATAATTGTGCATTTTTACTGTTTATTTGAAAATATTATTCTGTTACTATGTTAGATGTAACGAAACGGCTTATAGGGTTGAGTGCGGACTACAACTTTATCGTTTCAAAAATTATGCAACCCTATATATGATAGGGAGAAGGAGGATATGTTAATGAGATTAACAAAGGGAACAAAAAAAGCTCTTTCCTTAGCACTTTCAACAGCATTAGTATTGACAGGTGCAAATGTTGGAACATTAAAGGCAGATGCAGCCGACAAAGACGGTGTTGAATTAACACTTAAAGGTGAAACTTTAAACAAAAAAGAGGCTACTGTTAAAGCAGACGGAAAAGTTGAAGTTACAACAACTTTTGCAAATGCAGCTACAGCAGGTGCTCTTGCTGGAGCTAATTTTGGAGAGACAACAACTACTGTTGAAAATGTTACTGAAGATTTCGATTTAAAGATTGTTTCAGTTAAAGTTGGAGACAAGGATGTGTTAAGTAAAAAAGCAGTGTATGGTGAATATGCTGATTCAAAAAATATCGCAACAACTAGTGTAGGTGATTTTGAAAAATTTACTGCAGAAAAAGGCGATGAGATTACATTTACATATAAAGTGAATGGTGTTACAGATTTAGATGCTCTTAAGAAAGAGAATGAAGCACTTGCAGCATCAAAAGCAGCCCTTGAGAAAGAGAACGGGTCACTTGCAGCATCAAAGGCAGCCCTTGAGAAAGACAATGCTTCACTTGTAGCATCAAAAGCAGCCCTTGAAAAAGACAACAAGTCACTTGCAGCATCAAAGTCAGCTCTTGAGACAGAGAACAAAGCACTTGCAGCATCAAACTCAGCACTCGTAGCATCAAAAGCAGCCCTTGAAAAAGACAATAAGTCACTTGCAGCATCAAAAGCAGCTCTTGAGGATCAGCTTAAGAATACACCTGCACCAACAGAGACACCGGCACCGGTTGCTAAAGGTCAGATGGGTAACTTCAATGTTTCATTCGACTATGTTGGGGATGATACTTGGGGCGAGCAGTCTTGGGGTGACAAGAGTGTCAATGTAACAAAAGATGGTGATTACTCTATCGAATACACAGCAACAAGTGATTCAAAAGGAATCTACTTAATGATGCTTGACACAGACCTTTATTATGGAAGTCTTGCAGACAACTTTGCACTCACAGTTAAGAATGTAAAGATTGGTGACAAGACATACGCTATAGATAACAAAGGATGCTGGGGATTTGCAGATCAGACAGTTTCAAAGAACTACAGATTCAACATCGTAAATCCATGGAATGGTCTCTTTGACAAGACTGGTGTTAACTGGCAGGATGAAAAAGTTACAACTATTGATAAGTTAAACAAAGCTCCTGTTAAAGCTAATGATAAAATTGTAGTAAACTTCAATGTAACAACAAAGAAAGCTTCTTCAACAGTATCTATCAAGGCTGCTAAGTCTAAGGTTTCAGTTGCTCCATCTAAGTCTGCAACAGTTAAGTACACAGTTAAGGGTACATCAACAGTTAAGGCTACAAGCAACAACAAGGCTGTAACAGTTAAGGTAAACAAATCTAAGAAGAATGTTACAATCACAGCTAAGAAGACAGCAGTTATGGGCAAGACAGCTACAATCACACTTAAGGCTGGTTCTAAGAAGTCTACTATTAAAGTAACTGTTGCTAAGACAGCAAATGTTAAGAAGAAAAAGACAGCAAAATACACAGTTGCACTTGCAAAGGTAACTAAGAAAGTTAAGGCTAAGAAGATTAAAGTCTCTGTAAAGAACAAGAAAGTTGCAAAAGTCACAGTTAAAAAGACTGCAAAAGGACAGGTAACATTCCAGGTTAAGGGACTTAAGAAAGGTAAGACAACTGCTACACTTAAATATGGTAAGAAGTCCGCAAAAGTCAGCGTAGTAGTTAAATAATATTTAATAAGTTTGAATTCCCACAATTAAGGAAAACAAATCGAAAGAGCTTTCAGGGAGGGCACACCAATAGGTGTGCTCTCTTTGTGTTATGAACAGATAAAGAGTAGATTGAAGATGTCCGATTGAGTATGCAACAGGTGTTTATAAATGCCGTATATATTAAAAAACATGTATAATATATCTAAAAGTCAGGATATAAATATTAACAAAAATATAATAAAATATGAACATAATAATAACAGTTCAGCTATAAAAATATATTGCAATATTTGAGTTTGCCAATTCTATTGCTATATTTATGACAAAACTGTTACTTATAAAAGGTATAAAATGAATTAAAATTATGTGAGAGGAGAATTATATGAGAAAAACAACTAAAAAATTATTAGCTGCTGCATTGTCAACTGCTATGGTTGTTACATCGTTTACAGGTGTAGGTGCAGTGAATGGTGCAAAGCCGGCAAGTGCTGCAATAAGTTCAGTCTGGAAAGAAGACGGCTATCATGCTTATCTTTATTATCAGACAAAGACATGGGATTACAGAGATCCGCTTAAAACAGGAAAAGAGTATTCGTATGTGCAGGCCGGTGGTCAGGATGTGACAGAGAAAGCAGAGATTACGGATGTTCTTTTAAAAGAAGGTGACGGAGAGTACACTGTTAAGATTTCAGGTGTTGACCTTACAGGTGCAGATGCATTTAACATGATGGGAATTTCGACAGATATTCCTCTTAAATCAGCAGACAGCATAAAAGTCACAGATGCAACATTAAAAATTGATGGTAATGAGGTAGAGGGAGCAGCAGGAGTAGAACTTCCACATACAAAATCATATGAGGCAAACGGTTATAGCGTATTCAGCTATACAGGTTATGACGGATGGAATCTTTCAAGCAATATTCCTTTCAAGCAGGGCAAACTTACAACAATGCCTAAATCCGATATTGAGATTTCATTTAAGATAACAGGTGTTCCTAAGTTTACAAAGACATATGGAAAAAAGGCTGGAGCTACATTTACAAGCGGAAATTATACATATAAGGTAACAACTGCCGCTACAGAAGATACAAATGGCAAAGTTGCAATTACAAAGCTTTCTACAAAGGGAAAGAAAGCAAAGACACTATCAGTTCCAAATACAGTTAAGGCATCAGGCGCGACATATACGGTATCTGCTGTTAATGCAAATGTTTTCAAAGCAGCAAAAGCAACATCTGTTACACTTGGAAAAGGTGTGACAAAGATTGCATCTTCAGCATTTGCAAATTGCAAGAAACTTACAAAACTTGTGGTAAACGGTAAATTATCGTCTGTTGCAAAGAATGCATTTAAAGGTTGTACTAAAAAGATTAGCATTTCAGGAAGTTCAGTTGATGCAAATGCTAAAAAGATTAAGGCAGCCGGTGCTAAGAGCATTAAAAAGGTTTATACACCTATTTTTGCCACAAAATATGCTACAAGTGGACTTGTGAGCGGAAAAGCTGGAACTGTTGCAATTACTGCTGAAAATGTTAAGAGTGTGACAAAGGTTACTGCTTCAAGTGCAGATGAAAAAATAATCAAAATTAAGAATGAGAAAACATCAGGTCTTACATATTCTGCTGAGATATTTGGTGAAGCTGCCGGAAGTGCAAAGGTTACATTTAAGATTGCATATAAGAGAATGGATGGAAAAACAGCAACAAAGACTATTACAAAAGATGTAACAGTTGCAGATGGCGGTTTTTACGGACATCTCGAAGATAAAGATATTACACTCCGTGTGAAGCTGCCGGAGACTTCAACAAATGTCGGTGAAGAGAGAACCGTTTCGATAAAGGGCGGGACTTCAGCAAACATGACTGTTAAAGACAACGGTACTGTTCGTAAAGATGTTTCTACACAGTGGCTCATTGAAAATGAGATGGGGGAGGGTGTAAACCTCGGAAATACTCTTGAAGCTACTTTAGGAACTTATGCTGACAAGGTTGCTGCTACAGATGCTACAGTATTTGAGCAGGCATGGGGGCAGCCTATTACAACAGAAGCTTATATCCAGTCACTCCGTTCATATGGATTTAATACTATCCGTATTCCTGTAGCATGGTCAAACATGGATTCAGAGGATGGAACATATACTATCAATGAAAAATATCTTGGTCGTGTGGAAGAAGTTGTAAACTACGCATTAAACTGTGGTATGTATGTAATTGTCAACGATCATTGGGATTCTCAGTGGTGGGGACAGTTTGGTGCGTGCAAGGAAGATGCTGACGGAAATAAGTTTGCCGATGAGACAAAACGTGCAGAGGCATGGAAGAGATATGAGAGATACTGGACACAGATTTGTGACAGATTTAAGGATTATTCAGATCATCTCATTTTTGAAGGTGCAAACGAGGAACTTGGTGACAGATTAAACGACGCAATCTATGAAAGTGGTTATTGTGTACCAAAAGATGACAATGATACAAAGGCTATCTCAGGAAACCTTACAGAGGATGAGAGATACGAAATGGCAAATAAGATTAACCAGAAATTTGTAGACATTGTCCGCAGTACAGGCGGAAACAACGCATACAGACATCTCCTTATCGCAGGTTATGATACAAACATTGACAAGACTTGTGATGACAAATTTAAGATGCCAACAGATACAGCAGAAAATGGAACTACTAAACTCAGCGTTTCAGTTCATTACTATACACCATGGGATTTCTGTGGAGACGGTGGCAGCGGTATCTATACACAGAAAGACAAAGAAGCAACAGAAACATACTTCACAAAGATGGATAAATTCTACAATGCAGGATACGGAATCATCATGGGTGAGTTCAGTGTTTGCAATCCAAAGCAGGAGGGTGTTGCACAGTGGTTAAATGATACAATGACTATTGCAGCTAAACATCATATTTTACCAGTACTTTGGGAGACAAATCAGTATATGGATAAAGACAACTGCAGGATGAGATACAATGACATTGCTGTACTCTACAATACAATCACAGGTTCAAAAGGGGATACGAGTTCAAAGATAAACACAAACGGAACAACAACAGACGGTTCAATCGCAGATTATCTTGAAACAACAAATGTAAATAACCTCAAAGCAGGCTTTGAATGGACAGGAAAGTGGTACAAGAACGGCGGTGGAAACCTCGTAGGAGATGATATATACACAACAGAAGAAGGTGGAACAAAGGTAACAAAAGGTTCTGTTGAAGCATTTGTACCTGAGTCATCATCAAAATCATCAATTGACGGAGACACAACAGAGCTTGGCTTTAATGACTGGGGCTATCAGGCATTCTTAAAGATTGATTTATCTAAGTATAAGAAGCCGGTTGTTGCATTCAACTTCTTAGATATATCAGATACAGAAGACTTTGTCGGAACAGTGACTATTGGAACATCAGACAAAGTTGGCGGAAGCGGAAAGAATACATATGACCTTAAGTATTCAGAATTCCACGGAAAAGGAATAGTACTTAATGATACATTGTTAAAAGCACTTGAGACAGAGCCATACCTCTATATAACATTTGCAGGAAAACCTGCAGTAACAGGAATTACTGTTTACGAGGGTTAAAATCTTAACAGATAGTGTAAATAGAATATTTTGTATAGTGTATCACTGACTTTTAGTTAAATAAGCATTAAAACAAGCCGAATACAGAATAAAGTATCTGCGTTCGGCTTGTTTATTTATTTCTTAAAACCGGTTATGCTGATTATTTTCCACAGTTCTTTTTATCAATCTGCTGATTAAAAGCATAAAAGTTTCGACAGTCAAGGTTTTCCTGAGTGCGTCTGAGACATTCGCCAAATCTCTGGAAATGAACAATTTCTCTTTCTCTGAGGAAACGGATAGGTTCTGCAACTTCAGGGTCTTTTACTATACGAAGAATGTTATCATAAGTCAGGCGGGCTTTCTGCTCTGCCGCCATGTCTTCATAAAGATCGGTTATTGTATCACCGGTGCTCTGAAGCTGGCTCGCACTGAAAGGCTCTCCACTTGCTGCCTGCGGCCATATGGCAAGTGTGTGGTCAATATAGTATTTATCAAAGCCGGATGCCTTGATTTCTTCCGGTGTAAGATTTTTTGTAAGCTGTCTGATAATGGTAGCAACAATTTCAAGATGACCGAGTTCTTCGGTGCCGATGTCAGTAAGAGCACCCATGACACGGCGGTCGGTCATACTGTAACGCTGTGAGAGATAACGCATAGCGGCACCAGCCTCGCCATCCGGACCACCGTAGTCGAGGACTGATGATATTACGAAAAGGCTTGAATTTAGGGGATTTGTGAAGATAGATATTAGTTTTTATCGTTATTATAGAATATATGTAAATAATTGACAATAGAACTTCATTAAAAGTTCAGATTACTTTGATTTTTTTTAGTCTAATAGATATAATATTGTTTTTTGGATATTGTTTTTAATATTTCATTCAAGTATAATATAAATTATAATAAAAAGTACATTTTGTAATATTTTTGTGTGAAATGGGTATTATAATATGAGAGGTGATATTATATGAAACGATTATTTTATTTGTTGAATTTAACAGTAGCTGGTAGTAAAAATATTAAGAAAGATATTAGATTAGATTTTTATAAAAAAACAATTGACAAAGAATTTAATTCAGAGTTATATAGAGTAAAAGCAATTTATGGAGAAAATGGTTCTGGAAAATCTGCATTAATAACTGCCATAAAAGTTTTTAGAGAATTAAGTTTAAGTTATAACTATTTAAGTGAGTCACAAAATCAAAATTTTCTTGAAGAGATTATAAATAAGGAAACAAAGATTTTCAAATTTAATTGCGAATATATAGTAGATTATTCTGATAATAAGATTGTATATAATTATACTATTCATCTGGGAAAGAATGTTAATGGATCATATGAAATAAAATATGAAAAATTAATGAAAAAAAATGGGAATTATCCAAATAATAATTATCATGTTTTATTTGAGATAATAGAAGGCGAACTTAACTATATTGATTCCAAAGAGGAGCAGAAAGAACATATCATTAAAAAAACATTGAATTTGTTATCCACGAATTCAATGATTAATTTATGGCTGTTAGGTTCAGATGTTTACAATGGAAAATTAGGCGAATTAGATCTTGATATGATACTATGTGCATTATTTATTTTAATAATTAATGTTTATTTGGATGAAGAAGATGAGCATGAGTTGTACTTTTTGAGAAAAAGAATAAAAGAATTTGACAGATATTCGTTAGGAAAAAAATTTGTTCAGTTGGAAAAAAATATAAATACCTTTGCTAGTGTTAGTGAAAAAAGAATTGACAAGAATGATTTTCAGGATTATAAGAAAAGAATAGGTCAACTTACTCGGTTTATAAAAATATTTAAACCTGATTTAGAGTCAATTGATATAGATAAAAAAGAGGATGGGTCAACATATATCTGTGAGTTGGTGTTAAATTATGGAAAGTATAAGGTAAATAGGGAGTTTGAAAGCACTGGTATCAAAAAACTTATAAGATTATTTGATTGCTTTTTGCAGGCCAGCAAGACGGGGATTGTATTTATAGATGAGATGGATTCAAATCTAAATGATGTTTATTTGTGCAAATTAATTGAATATTTTATGTATTATGGTAATGGACAGTTATGTTTTACAACACATAATTTAGATCCTATGATTTCATTAAAAGAAAATAAAAATTCTATTGATTTTTTAACAAATGACAATCAGCTTATTCCATGGACATCACATGGTAATGCTTCTCCTGACAATTTTTATAGAAATGGAATGATAGAAAATATACCATTTAATATAGATGCTACTGATTTTATAGGAATATTTGGAGAGTGAAATGATGGCTATACAAGTGATATTATGCATGGAAACAAACAAAAGAGCTGCAACAGACTATATCTATATTAATGAAACAATAAGTCGGTTTTACAGTCTTGATAATAAAATTAAAATTAGTCCAATATATATGAATAATAAAATGAGATACAATTCTAAGGATGTTGTAAGAAAAGTACATGGATTAATCAAAGATTATGGTGGAGGTACAAGAGTGATTTATTGTATAGATACTGATTCGTTTGAGGTGAATCAGGATCATGCGAGGGAATTAAAAGAAATAAACGAGTATTGTAAGAAAAATAATTATGATATGATTTGGTTTTGTCACGATGTAGAAGAAGTGTATCAAGGGAAACGCATACCAGATAAACAAAAAGTTAAGGAAGCAGGAGTTTTTAGAACCAAAAAATCAATATATAATATATCAGAAGAATTGCTAAGGAGCGATAAAATGAGAATTCATAATAGCAATATTTTAACAATATTGGATAAGTATTTGCCAAGAAAAAATAATACATAACATAGATTATGAAACCCCTGAAAGTCTGGTCCACTTTCAGGGGTTTTGTTTTGTCCAAAATGGAACATATTATGTGTCTGATGACATTATATTATATCCAAAATCTATTTGCAATTTACAAGCAATATATCACTATTCAAAACCACGGTCATTTCCTGCGTTTCCTTATTCCAGACAAAATGGTCTACGACTTCCAGTAAAGCATTATGCTTTTCCATATCATTTGAATTTTCATCTTTTATAATATCAATCAATCCCTGAAAATCAACATCTTTGTGAACTGATGCAGGGTGAACGGTGACGGTGGCAGCTTCAAGTTTTTCGTTTAACTCTGTGCGTCTTTTCAAAATAAGTTCTTTATTTGCTTTGTATTCTTCTAAGGTGTCTATCTCATTTATATACGCATCTTTGATACGCTTCATTTTTGCATCAAGTGATTTGAGTTCTTTTAATATATATCCCCGTTCTGTATTTTCGGTATTGATTACATTTAGATTATAATTGTAAAAATATCCTGAGCCGGATAGTTCTTCGAGGATGGAGAGAACTTCCTTTTCAGCATTTTTCAATGTGATGCCATTTCGTGTAGAACAGAGTCCTTTTGAATATTTCCAGCAACAAAAATTTGGAACTGTTTTAGTACCACCGTGGGCGAAACCGAGCGAAGCACCACATTTTGAACATTTAATCATGCCGGACAACCAGTTGGCAAGGAGTGGAGCAGGGCGGCGTTTCTTGTTATATCCCGTGCGGAGTCTGTCGTGTGCTCTGCGGTTTGCAGCCTTTGAAAATTGTTCTTCAGATATGATAGCTTCGTGTTTGCCGTCAGATATAATCACATCGTCAGGATTTTTTCTTTTATTACTCTGTTTGTTAAAAAAGTTCCACCGGATTTTTCCTATATAAAAAGGGTTTTCAAGTATATATCCGATAACACGGGTTTCAAAAAGGGATCCTCTTGCAGTTCTATAGCCGGATTGATTCAGCCTTGCGGCTATGTCACCCATCGGGATATTCTGCTCTGTGTACATATCAAAAATCTTTCTGACAATCTCAGCACCTTTGGGTTCAATCTGTGGTATCTTATCTCTGCCACGCTCTTTGATGTAACCGATAGGAACATTTGAATTGTAGCCGCCCTTTAAGGCTTTTTGCGTCATTCCACGCATAACTTCACCTGAGAGATTATACAGATAAAATTCGTCACTCCATTCAATAACCATCTCGATAAGGCGACCGTACATACCTTCAGTGATGGGTTCAGAAATACTTATAATATCAACATTACATTTCTTTCTGAGGATTGATTTATAATAAGTGCTTTCATCAATGTTTCTGGCAAAACGAGAGAACTTCCAGAGCAGGATTGCATCGTAAGGATGTGACTTTTCTTTGCAGGTCGCAATCATTTCCTGAAAAGCCGGGCGTTTATCTGCTTTCTTGCCGGAAATACCCTTGTCTTCCTGATAAATTCGTGTAAGCAGCATATTGTGCTGTTCGGCATAATCCTTAATGAGTCTTATCTGACTCTCCGGAGAAAGTTCTTCCTGTTTGTCAGTAGATACACGGATATATGCACAGACTTCTTTTAACTTTTCACTCATGCGCCTTCCTCCTTAAAGTTGAGTATAAAAAAATAAGCCTATACAAAAGAAGTGGCTTATGTTAAAATAAATATGCGTTATCTTTATATTTTAGCCATATTCTTTTGTGGGTAAAGTGTAAGGTCTTGACCGCCCGCAAAGGGCGGTCTTTTTGTTATGAATGTCTGTCGGAATCCGACAAAACAATATGATTATTTCAGTGTTTATTTGCAGCTTCCATCTCGTCAACACTCATATCTCCATAAAAGTCTTGATTTTGAATATGCCGCACCTCATGCCAGTAAGCCTCAAGTCTTCGTTCATAGGAAAGCCTTGCATTTAGAAAAATGCTAAAGCTGCCGTCATCATTTATCGTTACGGCTGCCGGAATGGAATTGCCAAAGTCTAAAATTTGTACATTTATATAGTCGCTATCCAGATGTATCACCCCCAAAATAAAAGTATATCAGTTACCTTTTTCTTTGCGTTTTAATGCCATGAGCATACCATGTAAAGCCTGTAAATCTTCTGGTTCTGCATCCTGTGCAGCATCAAATAAAACAGAAAGCTCTTTGTTGTCATATATTTTTTGTGCAATCCTGCTTGTTTCAGGATTGAGATAGTAGGATTGTTTATGCTCTGTGTCTTTATCTTCTATTAAATCGGAACGATTTATGTCGAAAAGTTCACAGAGTTTATCTACCTTATCCATGCGTGGAATTTTATTTCCGGTACACCAATTAGATATAGAAGCAGTGCTGACATTCATATACTCAGCTAAATCTGCCTGAGTCATATTGGCTTGTTTTAAATAAAACTTTAGGTTTTGTGCAAATGAATTATTAAATGCTGACTCGTTCATGTTTTACCTCCATTTCTTATAATTATTCTATACCAAAAGTTAATAAAAATCAATGATAAAATAAAAAAATTAACTTTTACTATTGACATTAACTAAAAGTTAATATATAATATATATTGTAACAAGGAGTTAGCAAAAAAGAAAGGAGTAAAACGATGGCTAAGAAACATAAGAAACAAAAAAAGCTGTCAGCCAAAGAAATAATCGAGTTGATTATCAAAGCGGTAACTGCCATTGCAGCATTGATAGCAGCGATTAAATCTTAACTAACAGCTAGGGTGGGAGGGGCGAAAGCCCCAACTACCTACATCTTAGCACATTGTATAATATAAAGCAATGAGGAATAAAAAAAGTGATATTTTGTTTTGGTTATTATCCCTTAATATAACATTTGGGATAGTGAGCGGATGGCACATTGTAAGCCGTATTCTTACAATCGGAAATGCAATACTGTTGTTGTTTGAATGTGGAACAGAAGTGCTGGAAAAAGAGTGATTTTAAGCTGTCATAACGGCTATTACGGAGGAAAAGGAAATGATTAACAAAAACTCCAATGAAAGTATGTCAAACTTTCGTTGGAGTTTTTTATATCTGATTGATTTGTAGAAATTTGTAAATTTATATGATACAATATGTCTGTTACCGCTCCCAGACTGGTAAGGGAAGGGAGGTGGGCATTGTGAATTACATATTTTCTTTTATAGTCGCTGTTGCGGCTGGTGTAGCTTGTCACTACATCATCAAATGGTTAGATGGCGATAAATAATCGGTAACTAGCCTGTGGGTTTAAGCCTTTCCACAACGAAAAATAGGAATAAAAACCCCGAAAGTCTCGCACACTTTCGGGGTTTTGTTTCATTGTGATTACATAATTTCTTTTTGTCTGACGACATTATAGCATATGCAAAAATGATTTGCAATATGCGTATTAGATTTAATGTCTGTCGGATTCCGACAGGATTATCATTTTAATCAAGCCCTAATTCGTTTTTTAAATCTTCGATAGAAGTGTTAGGTGCATAATCAGGGTCACCATTTTCAAAGGCATCAAGAATTTTGATTTCTTCCTCTGTTGGTTCTGTTTCTTCGACTTCTGACAGATTATTACGCTGTGTGTATGAGTTTTTCAAATCTTCCCAAAGAAGTAAGGCTTCATTTTCTGTCATTATAGTAATTGCACCTATAAGTCTTTCTTTTACTGCTGACATAGTAATACCTCCTAATGTTTATAAATTTGTCCTCTATTACTAATAGATATTATGTTGATGATTATGCCATCTTCATTAAAAATTATGCGATAAGAACCCACACGCAATCTATAACCATCTCTACCTTGAAGTTTTTTAATATCTCCATTTGGAATGTTAGATATTGCATTTATAAGTCGTTGCTGTGTTGGCTTATCTTGTTTTTTTAAAAACTTTTTGCTTCTTTGCTAAAAATAATCTTCAAAGTAATAGTTCTCCTTTTAAATTTTTTTAAATTTATACTTTTCACTGCACCCGGCTAAAAAGTATTTTCTACATTCGCTGCTTTCGATTTTTTTTGAACCATCAAAGCAGGTTCAAAATATTTATGGAATAACATTATTAAATCTATCTAATAAATCATTAGGAAGATTAAAAATTTCAAAAATTGTTTTACCTGAAAAAGTTATATCTTTGTAAATCATCAATAAATTTGTTAAATCCTGCATCATATTGTTAACCATGTATCTGTCATTTAATAAAAATGTTAATAGAACGATAACTGCAAAACTTCCATTATTGGACATACCGCTTAAGTATTCAGATTCGTTTGTTAATCCGTTACAAATGGTTAATAGTGAATTTTTAGGTATTTCTTTCCTGATATTTGATACAAATAATCTGTTTCCATGTGCAATACTATTCCTATATTCTCTAAATAATTTTAAGGAATTTAGTAATAATTCTTTTTTCTGTTCAAGAGTTAAAGTGCTATATGGAAGAAATTCATTACATACATAGTTTTTTTCGTCTTTTTTTAAAATGGAATACCATTCAATACATATTCCAAATGTAAGATTAGATGTTAATATCCAAGAAGGAATATGGTTTTTTGTATCTATATAATGTTGTACAATTGTATTTGTTTGTTTATTTACATATTTTTTTATTGACCTTAATATATTGTTACGTTTTGGAGAGCTTGTACTATAGTTATTTCTACATAAATAATCGTTAGGATCATTATTCGTCATATCAGAAAGAGAGGTGTAGACACCATATTTTTTGGATATAATATATGAAATATGCGATTTTAATGCACGCTCTATAGCTAATATGTATTTGAATAATATATTACTAAGACTGGAATCTATTATATGAATAGTATATAAATCATTAAAATTTACAGGTTCTTTGAGAATACCTGAATTAGTTTCAGTTTCAAAAATATGATAATAACCATTTATAAGTGTGTAATATGATACATTTTTTAATGTATTAATTGCAAAGTCTTCATCATCTATAATGAATTTTCTTGATTTTAATAAATCTAATAATTCTTCATATGTTTTAAATGGTTTGTCATAAGTGATTGTTTGTGACATAAAGCAAAAACCCCCTTATCTTAAAATGATAAGAGGGCTTCTACTAGTCGCCTTATGCGGTGACCATTTCTGTCTGAAAACTATCTTATCATTTGAAATAGTTATTGTCAAGTAAATATCAAAGTTTTTTTACAGGATCGCCTTTTTTTATTAAGTCTGACTTTATGTGAATTGGTTCAATGTCACTTTTTGAAACATTTAGTGGTTCATAAATTTTTTTAGGAAGCGTTGGGGATAAGATGAAATTGGGACGATTTATTGTTTCTGCTTTCTTTTGGCAAACAGAATAATGTTCGTTTGTGTCGATTACTTCTAATTTATCCTTAATATGTTCATATTTACATAAATAGTTGCCATCTAAATCTTTTAGTTCATCGCAAACTTCATAAACTGCAATAGAATCTCCAACAAATATATTTTCTTTAGAAGTGCTAATAATAATAGTTCTATTATCTAGTATTCTTAAAACTTGTCCTATACAATGTCTGCCATAATTAAATCTTGATTTGTTCATAGTAATACCTCACTTTTCTTTTTTATTGTAGGTGTTATGTAAATAGTTGTAATATTGTGTTTTTATGAAAAAATGTATATTTTTAAATGATTTTATTTTAAATATTATAAATTTTTATTATTATTCACCATTTTCTTTCCTCTTTAAAGCCATAAGCATACTATGTACCGTTTGTAAATCTTCAGGTTCAGCATCTTTGGCATTATCAAAAAGTAATGAAAGTTATTTGTTATCATACAATGTGTGTGCGTTTAATGTTTGTCAAAATCCGACAAGGTTATCATTTTATATGTCTGTGCTCTTTTAATAAATATGTTATTTCATCATCAGGCAAACTATCACTTGATGTAGAAAATCCAAATGATAAATTGTTTTCAATATCGCTTAGTCTATTTAAATATAAATACATTTTGTGCTTTGACTTTAAATAGCCATCACTAATAGTAACTGTTATTTTATCATTGCATATATCAGTAATTTTTTCAGGAATAGTATTTTTTATCCATTGTATTAAATCTTCTTTTTTCATATTTCTTTTAAATTCAATGTTGCAGTTTGCTTGTATTATTCTTTCATTTAATTCATTTCTGCGATAGGAATTTAAAATAGTATCATAATTATTAGTTTCTTCAATAATGTGTTCTTCTAATAGTTTTTTTAAGTATGAATCATCTTTATATACGGCTGCATATTCTGAATGATTTGTAAATTTCATTGTGTATAAAATGTTTAATAAAAGTGCTTGTTCATTTGAGGTTAATGTTTCAATAACTTTTACTGCATCTGCTATTTTTATGCCCGATTTTGATTTTGTTCGCTGAACATCTTTTATATTTGTTTGAAAGTTTCCTTGAAACAATCCAAGTTCCATTGCTAATCTATACATATGTTTACATGGTAAATGTCGTCGATTAAAATCTATACATGAACATGAATTTAAAGTTACGGTATGATGTCCTGAACTTCCCTGTAGTTTAGCGGTGCCGTTTATTTCATCAACAAATAGAGGGGTACATTTTGTTGATTCAGCAGATTTTTGTCTCTTTTGTTGCTCTGGTTGATTATGTATAGAAAGCCAAGTTTGCCAAATTTCTTTATTTTTTTGATTATATTCATTTGTAATATCGGTATGTATTTCTTTTAAACTGTCAAAGGCAGTATTGTCAAAATCAAGAGGCTTCAAATCATCATTTTCTATATTAGCATTTACAGTGTGCTTTTTTTTGAACAACATATTCATCATCTCCTTAATGCATTTCACAAAATGTTTTTGTATCTTATTCACCCTTTTCTTTTCTCTTTAATGCCATAAGCATACTATGTACGGTTTGTAAATCTTCCGGTTCAGCATCTTTGGCAGCATCAAATAAAAGAGAGAGTTCTTTGTTATTGTATATTTCTTGAGCAATCTTACTTGTCTCAGGATTGAGATAGTAAGATTGTTCTTGTTCATCAGTTTTATTTTCTATTAGGTCAGATTTTAAAATGCTAAAGTAATCTGCCAACATCTGAACTTTTCCCATTCGTGGCAAAGCAATACCTTTACACCATGTATTAAAAGTTTGTGGAGATACATCTATTGCATTGGCAACTTCTTTTTGTGTTTTATTATGTTCATTAAGTAATTTATTCAAATTGCTTGAAAATACTTTTTTTTGTTCATTGTCTGTCATAATTTCACCACGCTTTCTAAGTATATAATACAATATAATTTGAAGGATAGCAACTAAAAGTCAAATAAATTTTGATTTCAGTATTGACATCAAATTAAATTTGATTTATTATAATGAAAACAGGGAGGTGAATTTTGGTGAGCAGTTTTCAAATTAGTCTTACAGCTGCAAGAGTAAATGCAGAAATGACTCAACAGGATGTAGCAAAAGCCTTAAAAGTAAGTAAACAGACAATAGTTAATTGGGAGAAAGGAAAGACAGAACCCAAAATGCAACAAAGCAGAGCGTTAAGTAATCTTTATAAAATACCATTGGACTATATTTTTTTGCCTTCTAAATCAAATTAAATTTGATTTTATAGCGAATTGGCAAATATAAATCTTACAACACTTGACAAACCCCGTTGTATACGCAACGGAGAAAAGCAATAGCATTGAACTAAAAGGGATTACAGATGACAAACAATGATATCCATGAAAATATTTTATGAAAAATTGATTATCTATGATAAGTTTTATGAAATTTGTAATTGTAAAATTAAAGTTGAGAAAAAGGAGGTGAGAATGATGAAAGAAGAATTACTGAAGATGATGGAGGAAAGTCTTTCATCCGAAGATGTTCAGCAGATAGTGAGAGAGAGATTTTCAAATGCATTTGAAAGTGCAATAGATGGAGCTTTTCAATATTGCAGTGAGCCGAGAAAAGCACTGGAAAAGAAAATAGGTGATATGCAAAAGAGCATATCACCAAGAAAAATAAGATTTAAAGTAAGATTAGTGGCATACTTTACAAGCTCTAAGTCTGAGAGATTTAGCTTTTTTAAGTGTAATTTTTTTAATATGTTTGCTACGATGCAGTGTACGACAGGTCTTGCTTGAATGATAAGCATAGCTTGAACCTGGAACATAGTAAACAGATTTAGCTTTAGCCTGAACAGTTGTACTTGTAGCGTTTAATGGTGCAAGTGCAATACTTGATACAAGGCATAATGATAAAGCTATTGAACAAATTTTCTTTTTCATAATAGTAAGCCTCCTTATTTAGTATTAGTTGCTGCAACAACTTATATATATTATAGGAACATAGAATAAGAAAATCAATAGGTATGTAGATAATATTGGATTCCGACAAGGAGGTGAGAACGATGGATAAAAAGGTAAAAGAGATAACAGAGCTGCAAAAAGAACTTGACCGAAGAACTGCAGTTGAAAAGTTAGCTGAGAAGATGATTATTGATGGAAAGTTTGAGGAAGCGAAAGAGCTTCTTGACACATTGGATGATGATAAGGCTAGAGCATTGATGGAAGAGGAACTGGAACATGAATTTTCAAAAAATGATGAACAAACTTTAATTGAATACATAGCAGGTGCTGGTAAATCATGTTCTAAAGAAGAGGAAATAAAAAGAGCCGAAACACTTGGAAGGCTGTTTGCGGTATTGAGACAACCAGAAGATTTATATGCACTTCGATTTGCGTTAAGCAACCTTATAAGTTCGATACAAGTGGGTAGTTCTTTTCAGCTTGTTGTTAATTACGACAAAGACTTAAAGAAATTAAAAATAAATTATAGTCATAAGCCAGAAAATTTTTTGAAGTAATTGCAAGTCTTTGTTTGCTACAACAAAGACTTGCGGATAAAAACAGTTATTATGTCTAATTAGGACAATTTTAAATATTGCTTTATTAGGGCTGCAACAACCTGCGAAGCAATGTTGGAAAGTGTTGGGAGCGATGTGCATCCTAATTTGTGTCCAACAGTTTTGATTTTCTCCCAATTAGATGGTTCTCTGATATTAGCCAAAAAACTGTGACCATCGGGAGTTAGGTCTTCTATGTCTATGCGGTCTGGTTTGGAGACTTCAGGAAATAAAAGTAGCCCGGCAGCATTGCAATAGTAAATATGATAAATGATGGTGTCATTATCGTACTTTTGCATAAGTGCCTTTTGATACGGTTGAATGTCTGGCTGTTCATCAGAGAAATTTGATTGCTGGTATGTTTCTATGTCAACGAAAGCACATAAATGGCGTAAGTCTGTGTTTTCTTCGACGCATAAAAGAATATCACGAACACAATCAAAATTTAAACGCATATGTAATGTCTCCTTTCTTTTGATACTCGGCTACTGCAATAGCCTGTATTGAAAGTATAGGAAAATAGGTTATAGAAATCAAGATACATATCCCTTGTCGGATTCCGACAAGGGAGTTAGGAAACTAGCATTCATGATAAAAAAATCTGCAAAAACAGTTATTCATGATATGTTTTTTCGGATTTAGGCTCTTAAAATTAGATTAAAGAACAGTGGTCAAGACCTAAGCATAATATAAAACAAAAGCAGAAAAGGAGAGAATTATGGCAAAAAAGAAGATAACGCATAAAATCCTCGTGCCGACTAAAGACGGCGGTTATGTAAACTTTAATGATTTGTCTGAGGAGCAGAAGCAGCACATAAGAAATCAGTGCTTTACGAGATTTGCTGACAGCTATATGGGACAGCTTGGATATACAAGGGTACATACAGAGGATGAAGCGGTTTCACAGAATTAATAATATGCTGTGCTATCGGCATGACGGGCTGTTGTTCTTCCAAAATTATTTTTAGGGCGGGATTGCCCGCCCTAAAGAATTTGAGGACAGCAAAAATCAAGATAAAGGAGGCAAAAAAGTATGGCTAGGTTAAAGCTGGACGAGCTTGCAGGCGGTGCGGCTCAGGAAAAGTTTGACAGAAGTTTTAGCAAGGTGGCACAAAATCTTATGGATGTAAATTGCCCGTCAGATAAAAAGAGAACGATTACTATGCAATTTGAGTTTTCTTTTAAAGATGAATCAAGGTCAGAACTTGAGGTTAAGATTACATCTAAAGAGTCACTTGCTCCGCAGATGCCTATTCACACACAAATGTCAATCGGTCAGGATTTGGAGACTAAGAAAATATCTGTGCAGGAATATGGCAGCAGTGTTCATCAGAAATCTCCGGTAAATACAAATGAATTAGAGGATGGTTCAGAGGTGACATTATCTGATGGTTCGGTTGTTAATACGGATACGGGCGAAGTAGTAAATTATAGGGATATTAACAGATTAAAGGCTGTTCAGTAAGGAGGAAATCAATGATTAAAGATGCGTTAGAGTACATTGTAGGAATGAAAAAACCTAACATTACAGAAATAGGCGGTCAAACTTATTCGGATAAAAAGCTGGAAAGGATAAGTTATGAGCCTCATATTGAACCTTTTAAATTATCTACTTTAGATAGTTTAATAAAGTACATCAAATCTGATTTAGAAGTGCCTGTTACCCCATTCTTTTTACATATAGTAAGTGAAAAAAGTGTAAAAATGCTTTCAACACTTGACAGTGATAAGCATAGAGAATGTTTAGCAGTTGTTGATGCAGAAGTTCCAAGATTTGAATTTGGTGCGTATATCCCGCAGGAAAATTTTTGTATCAATCTGAAAACGAAGTTTATTCAGAATGAGGACAGAGAACTTTTAGTTTCATTTGCCGGAAATGTTGAGGATAAAACTGTAGCAGAATATGGTGACGATGGCATTTCGCAGAAAGCAACAGTAAAAACAGGGGTTGCTTCAAAAACAGAAACAATCGTTCCTAGTCCGGTACATCTGAAACCGTATAGAACATTTGATGAAATAGACCAGCCGGAATCAGATTTTATTTTTAGAATTAAATCTGATAAATTTGACGGAATTACTTGTGCGTTGTTCTCGGCAGATGGCGGTGCATGGAAAACAGAGGCTAAACAGAGTATAAAAGAATACTTAAGCAATGAATTGTCAGATTTGATAGAAAAAGGAAAGATTATAATTCTTGCTTAATAGGATAGGTCAATATTATTCAAGTGATCCGTTCTTTATTGTGAAGTGCAATAAGTGTGGTAAAGAGGTTTACAGTACCAGACGGAAAAATGAAAAATGCAGCAAGTGTGGAAGTGCCGATGTGAAAACATCGGTACCGTACCACACGATTGAACAACATAAAAAATGAATATCAGGAGGAACAACATTATGAAGACAATTTGTATTGCCGGGTTGAAGGGTGGTATTGGCAAGACCACTACCACAACAACCCTTGCTTATTTATTACAAGCTGAAAAAGAAAAAAGAGTGCTTTTGATTGATGCGGATTGTCAGGCAAATGCTACCATGACATACGATGTAGAGCCGTCGGATGATGGTATTGCGGATATTATGTCATATGCGTTAAAAGGTGATACGCCGGATATTAAAAGCCACATTATAACTACGGACTATGGTGTGGATATTGTTCCATCGTCTACGGGTTTGCAGGTAGTGAACGGACGATTACAGGTAGAAAAGGAACATAGCCAAATTGATGTTCTGAAAAGAGCATTGTCTGAGATTGAAAATGAATATGATTACTGTATTATTGACTGCGGTTTGCAGCTTGATATTACGGTTTTAAATGCTATATGTGCTTCTAATCTTGTACTCAGTCCACATAAAATCGGTGGATTTGAGGAACAGGGAAGTGATGTATTGGATGAAATTCTTATTCAGTTATCCAATACAGATATAGGTGAGAATATAAATTTGAGAAGATTTGTAACATTGTTCAGAAAAAATAAAACAATGTGTAAATTTCTTGCTGCAACGCAGGATAAATATGATTCTACTCTTATGCCGTCATATGTGCGTGAGAGTGTACAGGTTATTAAAAATTCTATGATGCATGGACCTTTACCATACAATTTTAAACATTGCATTGCGGTAAAGGATTACAGGCAGCTTCTTGATGATGTGCTGGAGGTGATAGCATGACGGGGTCAACTATTCTTGACACATTAAATTCAAAAAGTATATCCGGTGGAAACATGAATACTACATATGCGAGATTTCGCTTACAGGATATTCCGATTGATAAAATTTATTCTAACGATAAAAACTTTTACCCTTTGACAGATATTGAACAGCTTGCAAATGAAATTAAACTTTGTGGTCTGATGGAAAATCTTACAGTAGTCAAAGAGCATTGTGAGCGTGGAGATTATCGGCTTGTCAGTGGTGAACGAAGATGGAGAGCGTTGACTTATCTTGTTGAGCATGGAGAGGATAAGTTTAAAAATGTATCGGCTAAAGTTACCAGGTTTGATAATCAGAATGAGGAAGAATTGTATTTGATAGTAGCTAATTCATATAGAACAAAGGATTCTGCTACGAAAATGAATGAAGTTAAAAGAATGCAGGAGCTTCTTCAAAATGCAAAAAATAACGGGATAAGCATCAATGGTTATGATATGCAGCAGGAAAGTATCAGAAGTGTTATGTCGAAGCTTCTAGGCATGTCGGAAACTAAGATTGCGGAGTTGACAGTTGTTATAAATCATCTGATAGATGAATTTATGACAATGCTTAACGATGGAACATTAGGCATTTCAGTGGCCTATAAGATAGCAGGAATGTCACCTGATATGCAGCTTGAATTTTTTCAATATTGTGAGGATGAAACTAAGGTTACATTGAATGTTGTACAGCAATTTAAGGAAAAAAAGACAGCGGAGCACGAACAGGAGCAGATACCGGGACAGAGTTCTATTGATGATATAAAAGGAGACTATGATATAGAGCCTGAGAATATTGAAAGCGATGTAAATAATGTAATTAAGGCTTTGGAACATGATAGCGATGCAATAGAAATAGAAACAGGACAGGACGATGCAGATATAAGTTCACAGGCTGCTGATGTAAAAGACAGTATTAAATCATTTGATGCATTGATGGCAGAAAAACATGGAAAGTGTGATGTAAATATTGAAAATAATATAGAGATTGAAACATCTGAAACAGATGCAACAGCAACAGATTATATTGCCAGTATGATGAACAATCCGACAATTGAACAGAATGAAGAAAAAACTGAAAACAATTGTGAAAAGCAGGAGGAAATACGTCACAGCCTTATAGAGTATGTGATGATAAGGGATAACATCAGTCTGCTTCAGTATATAAAGAGCAGAATTGCTATGTATTGCGAGGACTGTCTTATTAAGCTTGATGATGAACAGATGAGTACAATGAGCAGTTACCTGTCAAGGGATATAAATGCCCTTGCTGAACAGTACAAGTATGATGAATGACATAATCATTTGAAAGGATGTGGTTCTATTGATTGTTTTTTATATAAGGCAGATAAACCTTGGAATTTATCAGATAGGAGATGTAATGAGGAGAGATAGACCTTTAAAGAAGCTAAATAAGTTTAAGTATAAAGAACTTGCATATTTCTGCTATCAATATAATGAGTGGTTATCTCAGATTAGAGATATAAATCACAATTTAGGAGTAGCAGGAGTAAATTATGACGGGATGCCGCATGCTCATAATACGGAATCGTCTGTGGAAAAGCTTGCTATTAAGCTTGCAATGCTTAACAGCAGGATAAAACTTATTGAAAAGGCTGCAATGCTTACTGACAATGAGCTTGCAGCGGCATTATTAAAATACTGCACAACTCCGGGGATGAGTTTTAGAGAATTGTGCAGCGTTGAGACTGTAAATTGCAGCGAAAGTACATTTTACAGAAAACGAAGTGAGTTTTTCGTGATATTAGACAAACTCAAGGAAGAAAATTTTTATTCAGAACTGCCAAGAAAATACAGGGCAGTTGAGAAACATCATAGAGGTAAATGGACCTCGTAGTATTTTATTATTTTTGGAGTTAGCTTGTATATTTTTTTCGACTATTCGGGGGGAATATATGGGTTAATATAATATATTTTTTGTTTTTTGGCGTGTATGCTTTTTACTGAAAATCAGGGGGAGTATATGTGCCGTTACAGGAAGGTGCCGGCTATTCGGACAGTGTCAGTTGGTCGGATGTCTTCCTTGCCTTTGTAAATTATACCTGTTTGATTAAATTTAGGAGGACGCGCCTATGAACCGAAAAGAAGGTATTGATTACTTTCCGGTAAAATGCGCGGCTGATAATGCAATTGAACTTGTTACAGCAGAATGCGGGTTAAAGGCGCACGCCGTCATATATGCATTGCTTCAGGAGATATACGGAGTACATGGTTATTATTGTGAATGGCAGCGAGAGAGGGCTTTGTTAATTTCGTCACGAATGTTTGGCGGGGGTGACAAAGCGGTCAATCGTATAAATGAAATAGTGAACTGCTGTGCAAGGCGGGGTGTCTTTTCATTTGAACAGCTTGAACAAAATGGAATTTTAACTTCAAAAGAAATTCAGGAAAATTTTCTTTTCGCAACAAGGAGAAGAAAAGCTGTAAAAATGAAGAGAGCATACCTCTTAGTTAAAGTCGCCCTTTTATCAGATAATGTAATCATTTTGGATGAAAATGTAGACATTTTGGGAGAAAATGCTGACATTTTAAAACATAGTAAAAGTAATAGTAAAAATACTAACACTCTATCTATAGTGCCAACGCTTCAGGAGGTAAAAGATTATGTTGCTCAAAACAATCTTAAAATCAATCATGAAAAGTTTTTTGAATATTATGACCGAATCGATTGGAAAGACAAGTATGGCAGGAGAATCAACTGGAAGAGTGTAGCGGATTATTGGAATAAAACAGAGAGGGCAGACAAGAAGCCAACATATGCTGCAAGTTCCAATAATCAATATTCAGGGAAAAAGAAAAATCAGTTTAACTCGTTTAATCAAAGAAATATAAGTTCATCAGATATGAATGAGCTTGAACAGCGTTTGTTGCAACGTGGCTGATTTGTCGGAATCCGACAAGTAATAATTTTGACAGCAAAAAAGTTTTAAATGCACTTTTACATATAGCTGTAGGAAAATTAACATCACAAATAAAGCTGGGAGTGTGGTGCAGCTCCCGGAAAGGAGCAGGAATGAAACAGACAAAGAAAAAAAGTAAATGTATAGGATGTGGAAAGCAATTTACTGTTAATGCGAGAAATCAGCATTATTGTTCCGTCGAATGTCGTGAGTATGAGCGTAAAAAAAGACATGCACAGATGTATAAAAAAAGAAAAACACAGAAAAAGGCAAAAAGAATGGAGGAAAAGAAAAAAGAAAAGCATATGGGAGAGCTTGCAAACTTTAATGACAAAGCAAAGAAACTTGGACTTTCATATGGCCAGTATATGATTTTTTTACAGACGGAAAAGGATAGAGAGGAAAGAGCAAAAATAAGCTAAGACAAAGAAAATTGGAGGATGTTGATATGTTTAATAAATTGTTAATTAAGATTATAAAAAAGTTTGATTATGTGAAGAACTTGGAAATAAATGTGGAACAGCTCAAGGCGGTAGAAACAAGACTTCGTGAAGAAAAAGGGGATGCGGTGAGGGAAAAGAACCGATTAGCGTTGAAAGTGAAATATATGGAAAGTGTAGTAATTGATTTAATAGAAAATCTGCATATGATATTTACAGATGAACAGGGAAAGTTTATAAGCATTGATGAATCTGCACTTAAAGAAAACGAAAATAAACATGTTATGTGTGTTCACTCATTTCCGGTAAATCGTATTGTATTGCGGGTTAAGGAGGGGAATGCAGAATGATAGATGAAAAAATAGTAATAAAGGATATTGAGAACAGAATAGATACATTTGTAAAGCAGTACCCAAAGGAAAAGGATTGTAGGTCGGTGCAGGTGCAAAGAGAATTTATACATATACTTGAACTTGCGGCAAAGAAGCAGAAAGCGAAAGAACATGAACGTATGCTGAGTATAGAGAGTGAATTATTAGGTACGCTGAATGATATGAAAGATTCAAAAGAAGATTTTTGTGACAAGCAGAGCGGTAAATGTGAATTGTACGAAAGTTGTTTTAAATGTGCTGTTGCAGGAATAGTTGATGTAGTCAAAAGGCTGGAAGAGGAAGCAGAGTATTCGAGTGCAGATTTTGACGGATATGTAAAAGAGGCTGCACCATATTTGAATGCTGAGTATGATGATATTTTTTATGCTGGGCTAAAGCGGGCAATTATGGTTATTAGAGCGGCTTTTAGAGAGAAGATGCCGAGGATAATGGAATATGTAGTGACAAAATGAAGATAAGGGAGGATATATATGACAGCGAGTGAATCAATAAAGTTTATGAAATTATTTCGGGATGAATGGGATAAATATAGTAAAACGAGAAATGCAAAGGCTTTAGACATTGCGATACAGGCACTTGAAAAGCAGATACCAAAGAAACCTAAAAAAAATACAAATTCTAACATATATTTTTGCCCTGTGTGTGAAAGAAAAGTTGCTCATAATCACGCTCTTTATTGCTCAGGTTGCGGCCAGAAATTAGATTGGGGGGAAGAAAATGAGATTGATTAGTGATGAAGATTTAAAAGATAGGGCAAGTGAATATTGCCTATCGGAAGATGAGTTCAGAAGATTTTGCAAAATAATAGACGCAGAACCAACGGCTTGTGATGTGGATGATTTAAAAAAACTTGCAAACTGCAAGGAATTAGAGGAAGTTACTGGCATACCGCTGAAAGAACTTGCTGAAATTTTCAGTCAGCATATTCCAGATGCTTGTCAGCATCCAGAGAAAGCGTGTGTATTAACTGATGGTGATGTAGATAAGTGGAGAAAATATCAGCAGTTGGATAAACATGGCAGACTAATTAAATTGCCTTGCAAAGTGGGAGATACAGCTTATTGCATAGAAAATAAAGAAATATGGATTTGCATAGTGGAAAATATTTCTATGTCTAAAAATAATGGGACATGGATAGAAATAAGTTTTCCACCAGAAATGCCAGATATTTCTGCAATAGAATATAGTCCAAATGAAATAGGTGAAGTAGTTTTTTTTACAAAACCAGAAGCAGAAGCTAAATTAGAAGAATTGGGATGTTGTGAAGATGAAAAAGCAAGTGATGAAGAAAGATTTTATCAATGCTTGAATTGTTTATATATTAAAGATTGTAATTTAGATGAAAAAGCAGAAGATAAAAGGGGAATGTGTAAAAAGTATTTAAGTGCGGAAATGTGTGTTGGTAGATACAGAGAAAAATATTGTAACAAGTGCAAATCAAAAGAACAATGTCATGTTCCATGTGGAAGTGTAACAAGGTATATTTTTGAAATGTTAAAAAATTAAGAAAAGGCGGTTGAAAGACCGTCTTTTTATAATAAGTTATGTGTAAAAAATGTGTATTAAACTATTGACAAATGTGTAAAAAGTGTGTATTATATATACATAAGGAGGTACAAAGATGAAGCAAAGAGAACTTGTAAAAAAACTCGAAAGTGCGGGATTTGAATTTGCAAGACATGGTGGAAATCATGACATCTACAAAAGAGGTGATGATGAAGAAAAAATTCCGAGGCATCGAGAAGTAAATGAAAGATTGGCAAAAGCAATATTGAGAAAATGGGGATTATAAAATCCCCTATCTCAATATATTACTATAGATATACATTTCAAATTTGGAGGTTGATTATATGAAAGTGACATATCCGGTTATTTTTACAGATGTTGATACAAATATTTTGATTGAAGTACCAGATTTGGGTATTTTGACAGAGTCAAATGAGGAAGGTAAACCAAAGGGAAGTATGGCAGATGCAATCACAATGGCAAGAGATGCTATTGGAATAAGCTGTATTGAAGCAGAAGATAATGGAAAAGTAGTGTTGCACCCATCTAAGATGACAGATATTGATGTTTCAAAAGGAACATTTAATGAAGATGGAACAAGTATCGTGTCTTTAGTTGATGTTGATTTAGCGACATATAGGAGAATGTTAGATAATAAGACGGTTCGTAGAAATGTAACATTACCAAACTGGTTAAATCAGGAAGCAGAAAAATCACATATCAATGTTTCTAAGGTGTTGCAGGAGGCATTGATGGCAAGATTAGGAGTATCAAGATAATAAAATAAATCGTCTGTCGGATTCCGACAAAATAATTTTTTAAAAAAGTTGGGAGGCAGGGACACCAATTCTGTGATATAATGCTAATATCGCAAAAATAGAAACAAAGGGAGAGAACGCAGGTTTTCTCTCTTTTTTAATGCTTGATTTAAGGAGGTGAGGAGGAGTGAATACGGTTGAACCAATTCGTGATATAAACACGGTGATGGATATTGCTGATTATCTAAAAAGCAAGAATGAAAGAGATTATGTAATGTTTATGTTTGGAATTTATACGGGACTTAGAATATCGGACATACTTAAGTTTCGTGTGCGAGATGTTAAAGGGAAAGATGCGATTTATCTTAGAGAAAAAAAGACAGGGAAAGAAAAACGGTTTCCACTTAATGCTGAACTAAAACCGATTATTGAAGATTACATATCTGACAAGAAAGATTATGAATATCTCTTTAAATCATGCAGGAGTGGTAATAAAGCAATAAGCAGACAGCAGGCATACAAAATACTGTCGGCAGCAGGTATGAAGTTCAACATTGATAAGGTGGGAACGCATACACTCAGAAAAACATTCGGGTATCATATGTACCAACAGACGCATGATGCAGTTACGATAAAAGAGATTTTAAATCATGCAGATATAAGTGTGACATTGAGATACATTGGTATCAATCAGGATAACAAGGACAAAGCGATAAAAGGTTTATCGTTTAGAAAGAGTGGAGAGCATAAGGCTCTCTATTGATGTTAAATCTAAAAATTGGCATAAGATTTATTTTTTCATGTGCTAGTTGTCATATTGTGGCTATGTAATCTTAGATGAATATTTTTTTCTGCACTTTAATGAAAGAATACAGTTTAAAAGAAGTTTACAAAATTACTAGATATGTCAACTATTTTGAAGAAAAACGGAAAATTGAAAAAAGCTAGGAAAATTGAAAATTTTTGTGAAAATTCCGCAGAAAAAATTTAGGTTCTGTGACGGGTCTGAAAAAAATTGAGGGTCATGTGAGCCCGATTCTTGGCTAGTTTTTTATAAAAATAATATTGTATTGCCGTTTCCGTTTTTTTAAGAAAGGTGGTGGTAAGGATGGCAGATAGTGCAAAGGTCACAGATGTATCAGCGGTGACAGTATCTGCAAAGGTACTTGCAAATATAATAGGTGTCGGTGACAGGCAGGTGAGAAATCTTGCAGACGAGGGAATTCTTGTCAGAAATAGTCATGGTCGCTATTTGCTTGAGAAGTCTGTTAAGAATTATATTATGAATCTTAAAATATCAAAGGTCGGTGAAACAGTAACCGGCGACTTTGAAGATGGTGAACTTGATTTAAAACAGGAGCAGGCAAGACATGAGCATATAAAAAGCATGATTTCAGAAATTAAGCTGCAACTTATCAAAGGACAGGTTCATAAGTCTTATGATGTAGCAAATGTGATTACAGATATGTTTACTAAGTTCAGAAGCAAGATTTTGGCTATCCCGGCGGAGGTTGCTCCGTCAGTCGAGGGAAAGAGTAAAAGTGAGATTATGGAGGTCTTGCGTGATGAACTTGAAAATGCTCTTAATGAGCTGGCGGACTATAATCCATCTGATTATTATCCGGATGAGTATATAGAATTGTCAGAGGATGACCTTTTTAACGAGTCAGCAGGGAAAGCAGGTGAGGCAGATGAGGACTAAAAAGAAAAATGAAAAGGTAGCTTACCACACATTGCATTTTATATGTTCTCTTACAAAAGCTCTAAGACCTAAGGAAAAAATGTCGGTTTCCGATTGGGCGGACAAACACATGGTTTTGCCGGGGGGAAGTAATAAGGCTGGCAAGTTTAGGAGTGATTCTGTTCCGTATCAGAAAGAAATAATGAATGCGATTACGGATTCTGCCGTAACGGAAGTTACTGTTATGTCATCGGCTCAGATAGGAAAGACAACTATTGTATTGTGTGGTATTGCATACTATATAGAGCATGAGCCGAGTACACAGCTTTTGGTTCTTCCAACTTTATCGCTTGGTGAAAAATTCTCAAAGACAAGGCTTGCACCTATGATAAGAGATATTCCGGTGCTTCGTGCTAAGATAGCACCTGCAAAGTCAAAGGACTCTGATAACACGATTCTTTTTAAACAGTACGCAGGCGGTTATATTGTTGTGTCGGGTGCTAATTCTGCGGCTTCACTATCATCAATGCCTATCCGAGTTGTATGGATGGATGAGGTTGACCGCTTTCCGGCTAGTGCAGGTGGTGAGGGTGACCCTGTTACGCTTGCTCAAAAGAGAGCAACAACATTTTGGAATAAAAAATATATTAAAACATCAACACCGACTACAGAAAATGGTCGTATCAATAAAGAATATTTAAAAGGTACGCAGGAGGAATGGTGTGTGCAGTGTCCTTGCTGTGGTATGTATCAGCCGTATTCGTTTAAGAGAGTGGATTTTAACATAGTCGGAATGAAATGCGAATACTGTGGGGAAGTGATTGAAGAAAAATATTGGAAAGAATCAGAGCATATGTGGATAGCTGCACATCCGGAAAGAAAAAATAAAAGAAGTTTTCACCTCAATGCAATGGCATCGCCGTGGGTGGCTTGGAGTGATATTATAGACGAGTTTCAGGGTGCAATGGATGAGTTTAAGACATATCACGATACAGAAAGGTTACAGGCTTTTGTGAACACAACTCTTGGCGAAACATGGAAAGAGGACGAGGTCGCAGAAGAATCGACCACCGAAGATAAACTTCTGGAGCGTGCGGAGCATTACAAGGGTGAAATACCGGAGGGAGTTCTTTTGCTGACGGCAGCAGTAGATGTTCAGGATAACCGTTTTGAAGTTGAGGTGAAAGGCTGGGCGAGAGACTATGAAAGCTGGGGCATACATAAGACAGAGATTTATGGAAATCTTGAAACATCACAGGTATGGGATGAATTGGAGGAATATCTTGAAACAACTTTTCGTTTTGAAGATGGCAGGGAACTTAACATAGCTGCATTTGGCATTGATACAGGCGGTCATCATACAAACAGAGTATATAAGTGGATAAAGGCAATGAAGAAAAAAGGTAAGAAAGCATATGGAATTAAGGGATATGCAGGAAAGCCTGATATACCGCTTTTATATAAACGAAGTAAAGTTGAGATTAAGGAAAAGAGCAGAGATGGCAAGAGAGATATAGTTGTGGACTCAACAACAATATGGATACTTGGAGTTGATGCAGGCAAGGAAAATATAACAAATTGGCTGACGATTGAGGAAAAAGGTGAGGGATATTGTCACTTTCCGAATAATGCGGAAAAAGGTTATGACAGAGAGTATTACAAGGGACTTCTCTCAGAAAAAAAGATAAAAAAGAAAGTCAGAGGTGTTGTTAAAGATGTGTGGGTAAAGAAAAGTGGTGCCAGAAATGAACCGCTTGACCTGTTTAACTATAATCTTGCGGTATGTGAGCTTTTGCGTCCTGTGTGGAGTGATTTAGAACTAAAAATTTCAAAAGGAATAAATTATACAAAAGCGGTGAAAAAGGTTAGAAAACAGAGAAAAAGTACAAAAGGTCTGTCAATTTGAGAAAAATTTTTATAAAATTTCAAAAAGTTGGGAGGCAGGGACACCAATTCTGTGATATAATGCTAATATCGCAAGAGGTGAAGAAAGAGAAATATTGTTGATTTTGAGGAGAGAACGCAGGTTTTCTCTTTTTTTGTGTTCAATTTTATTTGGAGGGTTATTGTGAAAAAAAACAAAGAAAGAATTGCTTTTTTGAAGAAAAGGCTTGAAATGTATTATGAAGCAGAGGAAAAGATATTGCAGGGGCAGTCTTATACTATCGGTTCGAGAACATTGACAAGAACAAGCCTTGCGAATGTTCAGAGCAAAATTAAAGAACTTGAGAGTGAAATTTCTGCATTAGAGACAAGAGGAAATAGCAAAAGGCGAAGCGTCAGAGTTATTCCACTCGGATAGGAGGTCATATGTTTGATAAGATGATGGCTATTGTAAATCCGGGTGGTGTGGCAAAGAGAGCAGAGGCAAGGCTTAAAATAGCTGAGACGAACATGAAAATTGATGCGGTCAAAATGAAACATACTATGTTGAATGATATTATTTCAGACGGCGGAAAAGATGTGACAAACAGCGGATATTCTCATGGAGCCGCATCAAGAAGGAGAAGCTGGGCGAAGAAATATCATTCAACGAGTTTATCTCCAAAGTCGGATATTGAGGAAAACAGAAAAATTTTAAGAGAGAGGTCGAGAGACCTTGCCATGAACGCTCCGCTTGCATCAGCGGCGATTGCGAGTACAAGAACAAATTGTGTTGGGGCAGGTCTTGTTCCAAAGCCTAAGATTGATTATGAATTTTTAGGGATTTCAGAGGATGAAGCAAAGGAAATTCAAAGGCATATCAAGAAAGAATTTGCAATTTGGGCGGAAAGTACCATGTGCGACAATAACGACCAGAATAATTTTTACGAATTGCAACAGATAGCTTTTAATGATTGGCTGCGTAATGGTGAAGAGTTTGTTCTGATAAAATATGACAAGCCTACAGCGAATATGCCGTATCGTCTTAGGATAAAACTTGTAGAAGCTGACAGGGTATGTACTCCGGGAAGTATTGACGGAGAATACGATGGTTTTGATAAAAAAACAGCAAACGGCAACACGATAATAAACGGCGTTGAGATTGATGAAAACGGCAGGGTTGTAGCTTATCATATATCATCACAGTTTCCGGGTGAGTATAATTCTGTGGAATCAAAATGGACAAGAGTTGTTAAGCGTGGTGATAAAACAGGAAATCCAAATATATTACATATATTCAACGGGGAGCGTGCCGACCAGTACAGGGGCGTTCCTTTTTTAGCACCTGTTGTTTCTACGATTAAGCAGCTTACAAGATACACCGAAGCTGAGATAATGGCAGCAGTCATAAATTCAATGTTTACCATTTTTATTCAGACGGAGAGTGGCGAGGATATGGGTGGATTTGCCGGAGAGGATGAGTATGACGATGGAGCAGAGACAGAAGATGAAGATGACGAGGTCGAACTTGGTTATGGAAATGTCAATTTTCTAAAGACAGGCGAGAGTGTCAAGACTGTTGAATCATCACATCCAAACGCAAATTTTGATACATTTGCAACGGCAATGGCAACTCAAGTTGGTGCCGCATTGGAGATAGCTCCGGAGGTGCTTCTTAAAAAGTTTTCTAATAACTTCTCAGCATCCAAAGGTGCAATGAATGAAACATGGAAAGCTTTCAGAATGCGCCGCACATGGTTTGTAAATGATTTCTGCAAGGAAATCTATGAACTTTGGTTTAATGAGGCAGTGAGCACAGGGCGTATAAATGCACCGGGGTATTTTGAAAATTTTCTTGTAAGAAAAGCATATCTCAACTGTACATGGAATGGACCTGCACAGGGTCAGTTGGATCCGGGCAAGGAAGTCGTGGCTGCTGCAAAGAGGATTGAGGCAGGGCTTTCAACGCATGAGGATGAGTGTATTGCATTAAATGGCTCTGATTTTGAAGATAATGTCAGGGCATTAAAGAGTGAAAATGAGATGCTTGCTGATGCAAATAAAAATGAAAGTGAGGATGTAAAAGAGTGACGAAAATAAATGTCAAAGGTCCGATAGTATCAAATGACTCAGCGTGGCTTTACCGCTGGCTTGGGTGGGATGCCTGCTGTGTTAATGATATTAATACGGGACTTGAAAGTGCAAATGGTGATGATGTAGTAATTGAGGTTAATTCGCAGGGCGGTCTTTGTACGGCTGGATTTGAGATGTATTCGGCTATTAGGCAGTATGAGGGAAATGTAGAAGTTCATGTTATAAATGCCTGCTCTGCCGCCACATTTATCCTTTGTGCAGCGGATAAGGTGCTTATGTCAGATGCAGCGGTTGTAATGATACATAATACTCAAAGTTCTTGGGGTGGTGGTGATTACAGAGATGCACAGATGACTGCTGATATGTTAAGAGAGTTTAACGAGAGTGTGTTAAATGTCTATGAGAAAAAAACCGGAAAGAGCAGGGAAGAATTGCAGGCAATGATGGATAATGATACATTTATGTCCCCTCAGACTGCGATTGAAAATGGATTTGCTGACGGTATGCTTTTTGAGGATGAAAAGGACGATGAAAGCAGCCAGATGAATTTTATTGAGGCATCAAAGCAGATGGCTGTATATAACAGCACACTTCCGGTTATTTCAGATGAAAAAGCACATGAACTTATGCTTTTGTTAAACAGTGGAAAATTTCCGGAGAGAAAAGTACCTGATGATTTGAACAGCAATAAGGCGGATAATCCATCTGAAAATGCTGATACAAATAATATAACTAACGAAAACAACGGAAAGGAGCAGAACATGACATTAGAGGAAATGTTAAAGGAGCATCCGGAGCTTAAAGCTGAGGTTGACGGATTAAAGGCTGAAGCTAAGGCAGAGGGTGAAAAAGAGGGAGCAGACAAAGAGAGAGGCAGGATTGAAAATCTTGACAAGATTGCGGCAAATGTATCTGCGGAAATGCTTAAAAATGCAAAGTACGGGGATGCTGATGCGAGGGTTGATGCGAGAGAACTTGCTTATCAGGCTATGATTGCGCAGAAACAGGAGGCGGCTGCATATATGCGTGATGCAATGGCTGATTCTAAGGAGTCGGGAGCTGCTGATGTAGGGGCGAGTTTGTCGGATTCCGACAAGGACCTGCAGGATGTTGAAAATATGGCAGCATATGTAAATGGCAGAAGAGGAGGCAAGAGATGAGATTAAACAGTAGTATAAAACATTATAGTGACAAGCTGATTTATGATTCTTCACATGAGATTGATGCGGGAGTTTTTACAGTGACGCTTCCAACGGAATCAAAAGCAGCAGGAACAGTAAAAAGAGGTCAGATTATTTACTTTGATACGACCAAAAAAGAATATGTTCTGAAAAAGGGTGATGATGGTGTGGCAGCAGTTATTGCTGCAGAAGATACATCTTATGCAGAGGATGACACAGAGGTTGCAGTACAGTCATACATAAGTGGAACATTCAGGGAAAGTGAATGTATTTCTGACGGAAAACTTGAAGCGGATGATATTGACACATTACGCATCAGAAATATTTATCTCAAATAAAGGGGGAAAACAGAGTGATAAGAGAAACTTACAAACTTGTAAAAACAGTTAAAAAAATGTATCCGGTAGTACAGTTCTTAAAAGACAGATACTTCCCGGATGGACCTGTTTATTATTCAGAAAAGGCGTTAATCGAGTTCAAGAAAAAAGGACGAAAGATTGCGCCTTTTGTTATTCCACTTGTAAACGGAATAGTCATGGAAAAAGACGGTTACAGAACGGATATTGTAGATGCGCCGTATATTGCACCTAAAAGGGTTATTACAGCAAAGGAACTTGAGCAGAAAGCGTTTGGAGAGTCTCCTGAGTCAGGAAGAAGTCCTGAACAGCGTGAAAATGAACTTGAGTCGGAGTTTATTGACGATAATCGTATATCTATACTCAGAAGACATGAAAAGATGTGTGCAGATATTCTTTTGACGGGACAGGTTATAATGAAACATTATGCAACAGCGGAAGATGCCGCAAAGGGTGAAAATTATGATTTTAAATATCTCCGCTTTTATGAGGGTGAGTTTAAAAATAAATATAAATTCACAAAGAAGTTTAAGGACATGACAACAGCCGAAAAAATTCAGGAGTTTTACAAAATGGCTACAGTTCTTCGCAAGAGGGGTGTTAGAGCAACAGATATTGTTATGACATCTGATGTGTCAATGCTTCTTATGTCGGATAAGGACTTTTTAGAGTTCTATAACAAGGCAAAAGTAAATATCGGTGAAATCAATCCGACAGAACTTCCAGACGGTGTGGTATCAAATGGCAGCATCAATATAAACGGTGTAGTTATGACATTGTTTACATATGATGAAATCTATGAAGATTTAGATGGTGAGGAAAAAGCAATTCTTCCGGCAGGAACTATTGCTTTTTTACAGCCTAACATGGGAACTACAGTATATGCTCAGGTTACTTTCTATACAAAAGATGGATTTAAGTCATATGCAGAAAAGATTGTTCCACGCTTAGTTGGGGATGAAAAGTCAAACATGGCAGAGGTTCAGGCATTTTCAAGACCTGTTATGTATCCAAATGATATGGATGGTTGGCTTGTGGCAAATATTTATGATGAGACTGCATCTACTCAGACAGAAGCGGACAACAGCGTGGATACGCATGAGCCTCCGACAGCAGATGTGAGTACATTAAAGACAGAAGCTGAGATTACGGCAATGACAAAGAAAGCGGAGCTTATTGCGTATGCAACATCAATCGGACTCAGTGGTCTTGATAATTCAATGAAGCTTGATGAACTTCAGGACGCAATTCTTAACTATCAGGAAGAAATTTATGGTGAGTAGCAGGAGGTGACAGGGATATGATTGCAAATATATTATTAACTGTTGCTGATAAAACTTATAAACCGGGTGAAAGTATTGATAAACCGTTGAGTAAAATTGACAGAGAATTTTTGTTGTCGGGAAATTATATTTCTCTTGAAGATAAAGATGATGTAGGGTCTAAAAAGGCAGTTGAAATATCAAAAGATAAAAAGTCGGAATCCGACACATCAAAAAAAGATAGCAAGATTTTGAAAAATGGTTCAGAAAACAAAGTAATTGTTGATACAGAGGTTAAATAACATGGGTTTTGTGGAACAGGTATCAAAAGATATTGATGAAGTATTTTTTGATGAAGGCTTTTTCGGAAGTAAGCACAGTCTTGATAATAAGGAGATAACTGTAATCGTGGATGAGGACGCACTTGAGGAAATAAAAAAGAACTGGCGAGACGAGCTTGTAAAAAAGCCCGTCCTTCTTTATGTCAAAGAGTGTGACATAGAAAGAAAGCCGTCTGTCGGTTCAGTTATTGAGTACGACGGAAGACCTCACATAATACGGGAGATTTCAAAACAGGATGGTGTTTGGAAAATTTTAATGGGAAGGAGCGGAAATTGATGGGTTCAACATTTGTTGATATAACCACGAATGCTGATGAGGTGGAAAGAAAATTAGCGGAAATAACTGATAAGTCAAAGCTGGTTATGATGCGTGCTATGAATAGAACAGCAAGTGTGGTTAATACTTCTGTGAAAAAAGAAGTGTCAGCAAGATATTTTATTTCTCAGAAAAAAATATCAGAAACCTTGCATATTGAAAATGCAAGTACAAGTAATCTTACAGCATTAGTTGTTAGTCAGGGGTCAAAACTTGGGTTGGAGAAATTTAAAGTCAGTCCGCTTCGTCCTGTGGAACTTTCTAAGAAAGGAAAAAGGACACCGGGAGTTTACAAGGCAGCAATAAAAAAAGCAGGAGGATTAAAGCCTCTTACCGGAAAAAATATTCTCGGAAGAAAAAACAAACCATTTGTAGCGATAATGCCAAATGGTCATGAAGGTGTATTTATTAGGGAAACTTGGGATGCTTACCCTATAGATAGCATGATGGGACCGGCAGTGCCACAGCTTGCAGGTAAAAAAGAAGTTATGGAGGCTGTTACTAAAAAAGCAAATGAAACCTTGGAAAAGCGTATAGAACACGAACTTAGCAGGGTAATGCAGTGAGGTTAGTGTGAAAAATAAGCCTGATAGCTTATTTTCACACGCAAGATTTGTGTCAGTGCATACTTGACACAAACTTGTTATGTGCAAAAAAATGCACAGAAAAGGGGATTTTATGACAGATTTACAGTTGTTAAATGACATTGTTGAATCACTTAGGGAGTTTGTAAAAAGTGATGCTATAACGATGAAACTCGGAAACGAGTATAAAGATTTAAAGGTATATCCACAGGATTTGCCTGAAAAATATGACGAGGATGACGAAGAACTTCGTAACTATGTTGTAGTAATGATAGCGGATGAAGATGTGGTGGATGATGAATGGCGTGTTGAAGTTCATTTTTCAATCAATATTGAAGATATGGATAATGATCATTCCGGATGGGTAAATGTTATGTATCTTATGAATGAGATATATAGGCATTTTATAAAAGTTGGAATTGTTGGCAGACATACAAGGATGGAAAGAAAGGCTCATAAGCGGTTTAATCCGAATGTATTATATCCTTATTTTGAGTCAGATTTGATTACATACTGGACATTGCCAACACCATGCGAAGAATTTGACGAGATGGAGGTAAGTATTTGATGACGCAGAAGATTTATATTGGTCCTACTATTCCGGGAGTGGTGACAAATGGGACTATTTTTAAGGACAAACTTCCGGAGCATATTGAGAAAAAAGCAGAAGAAAACAAAAACATTGCAAGGCTTATCATACCGATAGGTGATGTGCTGGAGGCTAAAAAGAGACTTAATATTGAGGGCTCAGTGGAGTATGCAGCATATAAGAACTTGCAGAGCAGGAAAGGAGTAAACAATGAGTATATATAAACATGGTATTGCAACTAAGTCAAGTGGTGCTGTTGGAATAACTCAGAGTAAAACAACATATTCAGCACAGGTTATTATTGGAACTTTGCCGATAAATACACTCAAAAATCCAAAGGATGCAGTAAACTCAATAATTCTACTTGAAAATTCCGAAGACATGGATAATCTTGTGGGTAAAACTAATGAGATTGAAAAGTACACAGCAATGCAGGGTGTGTATGCTTCACTCAAAGTACACAAGGTTGCTCCGGTTGTTGTTATCAATGTTCTTGACCCTGATAAAAGTCAGCATACACAGGCTGTTGTCGGAAAAGAATATGATGTAGTAAATAAGATGGTGGTTATAGAAGATACGGGTGTGCTACTTGATAAAGTTGTGGTGTCTGAAAATGAAACAACTTATAAGGCAGATGATGATTATGTTGCGTCGATTAACTCAGAGGGTTATCTGGTTATTGCTTTGACGAATGACGGAGCTGCTTCATCGCTGCAGAAACTTAATATAAGCTATGCAAAGCTGAATCCTGATGGAGTTACGGCGGAGGATATTATCGGAGGTGTTGATGAAAATGGCGTGAGAAGCGGTATTGAACTTCTTGACGAGGTATTCATCAATACAGGAGTTATTCCGGCGATTGTTACTGCACCTGTTTTCAGTAAGCAAAAGGAAGTTGCGGCGGCACTTGAAGCTAAGGTACGGCTTATTGGAAGTCTGCACAATGCAAAGGCATATGTTGATATTGACAGTTCAGAAAGTGGTGCAGTCAATGTATTTAATGTTGCCAAAGTTAAAGAAAAGAATGTTCCTCAGAGTGAACTTATTGATGCCTGCTGGCCTATGGTAAACAAAAATGGAAATGTGCTTGCATTTTCAAGTTTCGCTGCGGCACTTGCACAGGCTGTAGCTGCTGAAAACGGAGATATTCCTGACGGTATCGACAATAGGGAACTTCTTGTTGATGGTATTTGTACGGAAGACGGGACTCCGGTGAAAGTGATACAGGGTGATGCAAACTCATATCTTAATGCCAATGGAATTATTACGGCAATAAGACTGCCTGAGTGGAAAGCGTGGGGAAATAATACTGCAATGTATCCAGCATCAAAAGACCCGACAAAAAGATGGTCGAAATGTGTCATGATGCTTAATTATCTCCAGAACCGTTTTAAAACGGAATATCTTTCAAAGGTCGGAAGAAATGCTAAAGTTAAGTTTATCAAGGGAATAGTTGATGAGTATAATGCCAGTCTTAATGCTCTTGTTCCGGATTATCTTGCAGGAGGTGAGATTATTTTTGATACCGCAAAAAATCCGCCATCGAGTATGCTTGAAGGTCATTATATATTCTCGACGAGGTATGCTGATTATACTCCGGCGGAGTACATTGAAAATGACTTTGTATATGATGCCCAGATTCTTACAGATACTATGGAAGGAGGCGATGAGTAATGTCAGAAATTTATGACAAGACTAATATTTTTAAGGCATATTACGGTCAGGTAAGTGAAGATGCAAGACTTGCAGGTGTGACTGATGAAGTGACTTTGCCAAACTTTGAAAATGTTTCAGAAACACTTAATCTTGCTGGAACGGTAGGTGAGATTGACAGCCCGTCAGCAGGTCAGTATAAGAGTGCTACGATTGACATCCCATTTACACAGGTGTCAAAAGAAGCTTTTGGAATTATGTGTGATGACAGCACATCGATTATTCTTAAAAGCGTACAGGAAATCTTTAATACAGAGACATTGAAAAAGATACATATTGTTAGGACGATAACTATCAAGGGAATGACTAAAGGTCACGATTATGGCAAGCTGAAAAAGGGTGGATATGGCAATCCGACTATCAAAAAGGAAGTCATATATTACAAAGATCAGGTTGGCGAAGATGTTATTGAGGAAATTGACAAGTTCAACGGCAAGGCTGTTATAAATGGCGAAGATGTGCTTGGTAATGTTGCCAGCCTTATTTAGTTAAAATCTGACAGCAGCTTATAATAAATAGTTAATCAAAAATCAGAGAAGATACATTGAAAAGTAGATGTATCTTCTCTTTTGATGTAATGAATGGAGGAATATTATGGATGTAAAAGAAGAAAATTTGGACGAATTGCTTGAAAAGGCAGAACTTGAGGCGGCAGGTGATGAGGTTGTGAGCAGCGGAAGAAATTTGTCGGATTCCGACAATGAGAATGAAGAAAAGGAAAATCCATATCTTGTTGAATTTTCAAGGGAGTATGACTGGCTGAATGATAAGGGGGAGATGGAAAAGATTTCTTCACTTGATCTGTCAGGTCTTGTAGATCTTACTACGATTGATGGAGAATATTTTGACAGACTTCTTATCAAGATAGGTCACAGACCTCAAAATAAATTTACGGACTTCACATATTGCAAGTATGTGGCAATGCATGTTACAAATCGTCCGGCAGAGTTCTTTAATATGCTTGGAATAAGAGACATGATGATAGTTATTGCACTTATAAACCATTTTTTTATGTACGGGCAGGGCTTAGTGATGACTGGGCAGTAATGCTTTCCAAAACGGCAATGCGTCTGGCTCTTGCCACAAACAGCGGCATTGAGTATATCAAAAAGGTGCCGGTGATTGACTTTTTAAGGATATATGAGGACTTGCTTGAAATAGTCAGAGGGGAGGAATAATGGCTAAAAACAGATCACAATACAGTCTTGAGATTTTGCTTGGTGCAAAAAAAGCATCAAGCTTTCAGAGTGGAATCAATGGAGCTAAAAATGAACTAGAGGGGATGAGTTCTACAGCAAAAAAAGTGGCAGGTCTTATTGCTACGGCTTTTGGAGCAATAAAGATAAAAGATTTTGTCAAAGAATCAGTTGATACTTTTTCTGATTATGAACAGTCACTTGCCAATACTGCAGCTATTGCAAATGCCACACAGACTGAGCAGGAGCAGCTTAATGAAACAGCAAGAGAAGCGGGAAAAGCTACAACTAAGACAGCACAGGAAAGTGCCGACGCACTTGGATATATGGCACTCGCAGGATGGAATGTAAAAGAGTCTACATCAGCATTGCAGCCTGTTCTAAAACTTAGTGCGGCATCGAATATGGATCTTGCTACTTGTTCCGACCTTGTTACTGACTCAATGAGTGCTTTAAAATTGCAAGTCAAAGATTTACCCGAATATCTTGATATGGTTACAAAGGCACAAAATTCCTCAAACATGAACTCACAGCAGATGATGGAGGCATATATAAAAGCCGGAGGTGCAGCGAGAACATTAGGAGTAAGTGCAAAGGACACAGGTGTTGCACTCGGTATTCTTGCCAACAATGGTACAAAGGGTGCTGAGGGCGGAACTGCTCTTAATGCAATGCTCACACGAATTGGAAGTAACAAGAGTGCACTTACCATGATGAAATCGTTGGGAATATCAATTTTTGATTCACAGGGCAAATTTGTAGGTCTTGAGGAGGCTTTGAAACATATCAATGCAGGAGTAAGTAAACTAAGTACGGAAGACCAGGCAAAGGCACTTAAAGAGATTGCCGGAACAAATTATTACTCAAAAATGGCTTACCTTTTAGATGGAGTAAAAGAGGGAGCAAACGGCGCAAAGAGTGCTTGGGATGATCTTGATAAGAAACTTAAGAATTCAGATGGTTCACTTGAAGATATGTATAACAAACAGACAAATACTCTTTCTGCAACAAGAGAGATTATGAACTCTGCACTTGATGACCTCAAGATTTCATTTGCGGACTCTTTTGACGGTGAGCTTGCGGATGGCATTAAAAAACTGACTGAGTTCATAAATGAAACATCTGAAAATATATCGGACTTTGCAGATACGCATCAGGTAGAGATACATAATGTGTTTGAAACATTTTATGAGGACATTGAGAAAGCGGCGGACTTTGTAGGGGATGTCGGTGGATTTGTAGTTGACAATTTCGATGCAATAGCCTCGGGAGTTGAGGCGATAGGTATTGCACTTATCACATACAAAGTGGTTTCAGGAATTTCATCGCTGGCAGCTTCTATAGCTGCTCTTGGCTCAGGACCTATTGGATGGGTAGGGGTTGGCTGTGCAGCGGCGGCTACAGCAATCATAGGAATTGGCATTTATGCAAATAAAACAAAACAGAAATTAGCTGAGGCAAATCTTGAACAACATTTCGGAAGTATTTCTTTATCGCTGGATACTTTAGATGAAATTGCACAGCAGATTGTTGGAAAGAAGAAACTGACGCAGGTATCAGAGATGCTTGAGTCAATAGGAAAAACTGACGATGCAATATCTGCTATGAGTAAGAGCTTTAAATCGGTTAGTGAGATAAGCTGGAAAGTAAAAGCAGGATTTAAAATTGATAAGGACGATGTTGATAAGTACAAATCTTCGGTAGAGGAATATGTTAAATCGGCTAAAGAAGCTGTTGAGAGTAAGGGATATACAGTTTCAATAGCAACAAGACTTTTACTTGGAAATAATTCAAAAGTTGGAAAAGAAAATAATGAATTTTATGCAGGACTTGATTCTAAACTAAATTCACTGCAAAAAAAACTAAATAAGAAACTTAATGATGCGGTAAAAAATGGAATTGATGTTGATACGGATTCGGCGGTTCAGAAACTCTTGGGGCAGATTGATGACATAACCAGTGCTGTAACTAATGCAGAAAATGAAGCACAGCTTCAGACAATAAACTTAAAATACTCCGGAAAAGATTTGACTGCACAAGATTTCAAACAATTGACAAAAGATGTAAAGGACTATGAAAAAAAGGCAATGTCAGGGTATCAGGAAGCATACACAACTTCAATGACAAATCTTAATGCAAGAAGAAATACCGGAGATTTATCCCAAAAACAGTATGCATCTGAAAAAAAGAAAATAGAGTCTGCGTATTATAAGCAACAGCAGAATACATTAGCAAGTGGTTCAAAATACATAATGAATTCTATACAAGACGCTTATCCTCAGGTAAAAGGTGTAATGAAACGATTGCAAATGAATTTGAAAAGAGGATTTAAAGAAGCAGCAGAACAAGGACTTTCTGCAAATGAGCTTGAAGCAACTATGAATGAAGTTGTTGATAATGCACTATCGAGTGCAGATCTGGGAAAAGATTCAGATGCAATAATTTCACTGTTTAAAAATGGACTTGGAGATATTTGGACACAGATGGATGATCTACAGGAGCAGATGAAGCAAAAAGGTGTGAAAACAACAAACTCATTTGCAAGTGGGATGACGGATATTGAAGCATTGTCGGCTATAACAGGTTCAAGTCAGGACGCTATGGCTCTTTTAGGAAAAGATATTAATGAAAATGATGAATGGGCAACGATTGTAAATGCGTGTAAACAAAATGGTGCCAATATTCCGGAAGAAATAGCAAATGGTATAGATGAAAACTCAACAACTGTGAATGATGCTGCAACAAGATTAATGGATAAATTAAAAAATTCATTTACAAATAAAGGGATCAATACCGTGATTTCTTTAGATATGGTTACTGAATCTGTTAATAATGGCAGTAAAGTTACATACAATACCCCCATCGGTCCAATACCGCAGAAAAAAAGCAGTAATGGTGGAAATAGCAAAAAAACTACAATCAAAGGAAAGAAAAATGCCAAAGGTGGAATATATAACAATCCGATAATCTCACTGCTTGCTGAAAAGGATAGTGAAGCTGTCATTCCGTTAAACAACAGTCCACGTTCAAAGGCTCTTTATCAGCGTACAGGTGAGCTGTTAGGAATGTCGTTTACGGACGATAACACATCTTATAAACAGAGAAGAGATGTGCGGTTATACAATACCGTTAAGAGAAGTCCTAGTATAGGTGGTGAAAAAATAAATATAACTTATTCGCCAAATATTCAGGTTACAGGAAATGCAGATGAAAAGACATTGACTAAGGTAGTAAAGATGAGTCAGGCAGAGTTTGCGAAAATGATGCAGAAATATATGCAGTCAAATAAGCGTGTGAAATTCAGTTAGGGGGCGAGATAAAAACATGATGGGCGGCTTTACTTACACGACCAAACAGGGAGATATGTGGGATTATATTGCGTGGAGAGTTTATGGTGATGAGTCTTTGGTATATTTACTTTATCGTGAAAATCCCAAGTATCTTGATACATTTATTTTTGATGAGGGTGTGAAGCTGTATTGTCCGGAGGTTGAAGTCATAAATGAAGATGAGGACGAAGATGCTCCTGAATGGCAGGAGGACGAAGATGATGAGGATGCAGAAGAAGATGCTTTAGACGGTGTATCTGATGAAGGAGATGAAGACGAATAAGATGAAAGCTAGAAATGCCTATGTAAGGCTTAGATATAAAGGCGGCGGAACAATGGATATAACAGAAGAAAGCAGCGGTTGTACTATTGTAGATTGTGCTTCAGGGGAAGCTGACACAATATCCGTAAGCCTGTTTAATAAGAGTGGAAAATGGTTTAAGAAAAATTATTTTCCAAAGTCCTCAGATTATATAAGGGCAACAATAGTCGTTGATAAATGGAAAAATGATAGTGAACATCGGGAAGTTTATCAGGGGAAATTTGTTGCAGATCAATTTGCAGCATCAGGATTTCCGGCTACGGTTGATTTGGAGGGAATGAGTATTCCGCTTCATACAGGATTTAATGTCACTCAGAGAAGCAAGACATACAAGAAAACCTCTCTGAAAAGCATTTTGCAGATTATAGCAAAAAGGGCGTGCATAAAGTTAGTTTTTGAAGCGTCAAATCATAAGGTTGATGAGGTCAGTCAGGATGGAAATACTGATTTGGAATTTGCCTTTTCAATATGCAGCGATTATGGATGCTGCATGAAACTTTGCAACGGAAAAATGATTATATATGACCAGACGGCATACGAGAGAAAAGCAAGTCGATTTACATTGAATAAGTCGGATCTTGGGGATGACAGTACATATAATTTTACAAGAAGTGTATCAAAGGTTTATGACAGTGTTAAGTTCCAGTATCAGAATAAAAAAGGAAAAAATATAACATACAATTATAATATTCCGGGGAGAACCGGGAGGAGGACATTGTTTATATCATCTTCGGCAGACAGCCATGCAGATGCAGAGAAAAAGGCAAAAGCACAGCTTGCATCAACTTTAAGAGAGGCAATAACAGCATCGTTTACAGTTATGGGAGACCCTAAATATCGTGCGTGCAGGGTGTTTAGGGTAACCGACTTTGGAAAGTTTAACGGCAGATATTTTATTGACAAGGTTACGCACAGTTTTTCAGATGAAGGTTATACAAGCACTATAGAATGTCATAAATGTGTAACCAATATTAGATAAAAGTGTTAGCTCGGAGGTGATAGTTTGGATTCGATAAGGGTTGGAAGAATATCTTCTATCGACTATAAAAAAGGATGTGCGGATGTTTATTTTGAGGATGAGGAGAATGTAATATATTCAGAACTGCCATTTTTGGCATTTGAATATAATATGCCAAAAGTCAATGATTTAGTGCTTGTAGTGGCTCAGAAATATGCTCAGAAGAAAACAGGGTTTATATTAGGACCTTATTATAATGATGAAAATAAGCCGGAGTTTACAGGTAAAGGATTTTTTAAAAGGCTTTCTGACACGGCATATATAAAATATGATGCACAAAAGGATGAGATTGAGATTGCTGCCGGAAAAGTAGTCTTAAAAAATCTTAATGCAGATTAGAAAGGAGAAAAAATGGGACAAGTCGGGCATTTTGGTGGAATAAAGTTTTATTCAAAGATGAGTAAACCTATTTTGAAGAAAACAGTTAAAGGTAATTATCTGGAACTTCCATATAGCGGTGGAAAAGTAGAAGCATTGTCTTTTTCTGATGCAACATGGAGTTCATCAATAAATATTGCAGAGCACAAAAGACATGGAAAGAAGCCGCTGCTTGAATTTACATCAAGAAATGCAGATGATTTTACGATGACAATATATCTGTGGGCTCAGCTTGGTGTATCACCGTGGAAAATGCTTAATAAATTGCGAAGTTATACGCTTGAAGCAAAAGTGTATCCACTGTATCTTGGCGGCAGAAAGGCAGGGCATAATAAATGGATTATAAGCAGTGTGTCAAATGAACTGAAAACATTTTATAAGAATGGAAAACCAATTTTAATTGTTGCTAATGTAACTTTTAAGGAATATTTATCAGTAAAAGAGAAAAAGAAGTCAAAGCATAAAAGAGTGGCTGTTAAAAATAAAAAAAGGAAGAAGAAAGCAGCGAAAACGAGCAGCAATAAAAAACAGAATACAAACAGTTCAAAAAGTAAAAAAGCGAGCAGCAGTAAGTCTAAAAAGAAGAGTGTAAGCAGTAAAAAGAGTGGTGGATATATTACATATACATTAAAGAAAACCGACACACTTTGGAATCTTGCAAAGAAATATTACGGTTCAGGTGACAAATACAAGAAGATTTATAATGCGAACAAAAGCCTGCAGCAAGGCTATAAGTTAAAACCCGGTTCAACTATTAGAATACCAAAAAAATAGGGAGGTGATGTGCATTGAATGTTATTTACACGGGAGACAGGGCAGATGCACCAGATATAGTTGGCTGCGTGGGGAATATTATATCAAGTATAAAAGGAAGTATTCCATATGCAAGGGATATGGGGATAGATGATGGCATTGTCAGTTCTCCGGAAAATTCTATCGAGGGAATTTATATGGCAGAAGTCGAAGATCAAATATCCTTTTGGGATGAAAGGGTGCTTGTGGATGAAATAAGTTTATCAAGAAAAAATGCAAGATTAGATTCGGAGGTGACATTAAAAGATGGCGAGTAATTTGGATGCGTTGCAAAATTTGCCTGAAATTGATTTTTTGAGCGATCTTAATATCACGCAGGAAACAATAGCGGAGGAGATGCTTGAAGATTATCAGAGCAAATATGAAGAACTGACAGGAAAAGAAATAACATTATATCCTGCCAATACTGAAAGATTGAAAATGCAAATTGTAGCTGGAGAAATTTATCAGATATATGAGTATATTTCTTATTTATTTAGTCAGAATTTTATACAGTACATGGATAGGGAAGTGTTGGAAAACTGGGGGGCTACGCTTGGATATGCTGAGACAAACATAAAAGCGGCAACTTGTATATTACAGTTTAGTGTTAATGATGTGCTTGATTTTGATGTTGAAATACCTGCCGGGACAAGGGCCACTGCCGGTGACGATGTTTATTTTGCTACTGATGAAAGCTGCGTATTACAAGCGGGAGAGTCCTTTGTAGAAGTGTCTGCGACTTGCACAGAAGAAGGAACGGTCGGAAATGATTATGTGGCAGGTCAGATAAATGTACTTGCAGATTTGGTCTTAAATATATCTGGTGTTGAAAATTGTACGAAATCATCGGGCGGTCAGGATGAATATGACGATGAAACGCTGCGTGAAAATATTTTTATGTTTCCATCTACTTATTCAACTGCGGGTCCTAATGCTGCATATGAGTTTTTTGTAAAGGCTTATAGTACAGATATAGTTTCTGTTAATGTGGTTCAAAATAATGAAACAGCAGAGGTTGACATTTATATTATGCTTGCCGATGGAAAAATACCGGATGAGAAATATTGTGAAGCTGTTGCTGATTATATTGCAGGACTTGAGAATACCCCGGCGGATGACAAGATATATGTTAAAGCTCCTGAAGTTATAAGATATAAAATTTTAGGAAAATATTATATATCTGAATCAAATAGGGAAAATGAAACAATCATTAAAGAGTCTGTTATAGAAGCAGCACAGTATTTTGTATCAGAATGTCATGAAAATATAGGAGCAGACATTGTCCCGGATAAACTCATTGAGGTAGCAAGAGTCGCAGGAGCAAAAAGACTTGAAATCACAAGCCCGGTGTTTACAAAGGTGACGGAAACAGAGATTGCCATATGCGATAGTGTAGAGCTTGTTTATGGCGGATTGGAGGATGATTAAAACTTGGGAAAACTTGGTGAAACAGGGACTACATTTTTGTCAATGCCTCCTGCTTTTCAAAATATTGAAGATAAGTGCTTCGGTTATGCGGTAGACAGGCAGTTAGCGAAAGTTATGGAAAAAACAAAAAGCGTAGCAGTCTGGGCGGATATGGATAGCGTGGATGCAAGATATTATGGATATATGGCGGCAATGCTTCGCTCACCATATTTTTTAAGCAGTTTGTCGGAATCCGACAAACTCAAAACAATAAAAACAACATTAAAGTCACATTCATATGCAGGAACGGTAAAAGGAATAAAAGAATTATTGCAAACAGTCTTTCCAGGGGCAGAGTTTGTGCCGTGGTATGAATATGAGGAAACGGGAAAACCGTTTCATTTTAAGATAGTAACAGATACATCACCGACGGAGGAGCTTGTGAAAAGATTTGCAGATATTCTTAAGTATGTAAAGCCACAGCGTTCGATAATAGATGGAATGGAAACAAGAACACATATATTTGATTTACAAAGCTTTATATCTACAGGTGAGTGGCATAGTGAGAGATTGGAGGAAATATAGTGACAAATTTTACAAAAACAAGACTGACCGATAAGGGACTTGCACTGCTTGCAAAAACAGGAGTTTCAGTCACAGTCACGAAAGTAAAAACCGGAAATGGTGAATATCAGACAGATGCAGATATAGGTGCTATGACTGAATTAAAATCTGAAAAGCAGGAATTTCAGATAACCAGCACACAGAAGAAAACAGACACAACATATGCAATCAAATTTGTTATGTCTAATAAAGAATTAGCAGAAGATTATCTTTTCACGGAAATTGGTATATATGCGTCAGATCCTGACGAGGGAGAGATATTATATGCTGTTTGTTATGCAGAAAATAAAGACGCAGATATGATAAGAAAATATAGTGGACTGTATGAGTTCAAAGCAATTATTGTATTAAATATTCAGGTGAACGCTGGTGGAGTGGTTAATGTTGTAGAACAAGGACTGTATGCACTTGCGGAAGATTTGGAGGAGTTAAGAGAGGAGGTAGGAGACAAGGTAGATAAAGAGAAAGGAAAGGGACTGTCGCATAACGATTTTATGGATGCGGATAAAAAGAAGCTGGATGGGATAGATGAGGGAGCGAATAAAACAGTGATAGACAGTGAACTGTCGGAAACGAGTGAAAATCCTGTGAAAAATAGTGTTATAAAAAAACATATAGATGATATAGAAAAGACAGTTAAAGAGGAATATCTAACTAAAAAGGATGTATTAACTTCGGTGAATATAGAAAGTTTAAAAGAGTATGTTGGAAAAGTAAACATAGCAGATATATATAGACCTGATAGATATATTTTAGAATTTAGCAGAGAACAATATGACGATTCAGATCCATTGCGTAATGTCTTAAAAGCCGGGACTATTTTTTATGTAAATGAAAGTGTAAGTATAGATGTGACTACAGGGAATATAACTTCTCAATTCGTATTCCCGGCGGGATATTATGAAGTACGCAAAGATATATATGTTGTATATGATAGTGATGGAAACTTTGTGAGTTCAAATGACTATGGAAATAGTAAAAGTCAGATTCGTGATGATGGTTATTTGTATTTAACACTTTGTGATATTGACGGTGAGACAAACAAAGCTGAATATATGAATATTATACCGGATACAGCTTACATATCAAACTTAGTATCTGAATTAGATAGCAGGATATCAGCTTTAGAAGCGAAGTAATAAAGTTGAAAAATTAGTAGTGTACGATTTATTACAATTATTTTTATGAAGCTTAGGCTTCTTTTTTTAATGCCTAAAGGCAGGAAAGGAGACACAAATGGCAGCATACGCAATAGAAATAATAATAGCAGTTATTTCAATGCTCGGCACAGCGAGTGGAGCATATTTTGCAAATAAAAAATCAACGGTTCTTGTAGCATATCGCTTGGAGCAGTTGGAGAAAAAGCAGGATGTACATAATCAGGTAATCGACCGGGTTTATGAGCTTGAAAAATCAGTAGCTTTAAATTCGGAAGATATAAAAGTAGCAAATCACAGAATAGAAGATTTAGAAAAGAAATAAGGAGGTTTTTATTTATGTTTAAAAATTGTGTGTTGAAGGTAAGTGTTGATACTCAGAAATGGGTGAAATCTGCGACAGTCAGAGCGATTAAAACAATGGCTCAGACTGCAGTTTCTGTAATCGCAGTTGGAAGTACAGTGGCAAATGTTGATTGGAAACTGGCAGCATCTTCGGCAGTAGTAGCCGGAGTTGTAAGTATTCTGACATCAGTTGCAGGACTTCCGGAAGTAAAGTGTGAGGAATAGAATAAATAAGAATGTAAAGTACATGGAAAGTGAGGAAAAAATAATATGGCAAAAATAAAAGCAGTAACAGTACACGGAGGACACAACCCACAGGGTAAAATAGCTTGTGGGGCATCTGACTATATTGACGAGAGCAGAGAGGACAGAATTATTACCAAAAAGGTAATAAGACTTTTGAAAAAGAATCGTATCAAGGCATATAATTGTACCGTGAACAACGGAACAAGCCAGACGGATGTGCTCAGGAAAATTTGTGCCAAGTGCAATTCAAAGACGAGAGATATTGACATCTCAATTCATTTCAACTCAGCAGCTCATCAGAAAGTAACTGATAGAAAAACGACGGGGACTGAGGTCTGGGTGAGAGATACCTCCGGTATCAAAGGAGATTTGTCAAAGAGAATATGCAATCAGCTTTCAAAAGTAGGTTTTAAGAACCGTGGTGTAAAGACAACATCGGGATTATGGGTTTTAAATAAGACAACAAAGCCGGCACTTCTTATTGAGGTGTGTTTTGTATCTGACCCTGACGATGCAAAACTTTACAAGAAGAACAGAGATGCCGTAGCAAAAGCTATAGTGCAGGCGATTCTTAATTATAATAAGGTGCATTGAGAAAATTGTAGAATTGTGTCACATTGTATGGTAAAATAAATTTGTTACCGCCTCTATACCGGTAAGGGAAGGAGGTGAATTGTATGGATATAATTGTATCTATTTTTATTGCCGTTGTGAGTGGTGTGATCTGTCATTACATCATTAAATGGCTGGATGGTGATAAATAGTCGGTAATCAGCCTAATGGTGATATTCCTGCCATTTTGAAAAATTGGAAATAGAAACCCCCCGATGCGGCAACATCGGGGGGTTTCGTTTTGAAGTCGAATTGTATGGACTTCTTGTATCTATTTTGTCTAACGACATTATATCATATGTAAAATTCGTTTGCAATATACTTTGCAATAAAATTTTCTTATATCGCAAGTTGATTTAAATTTGAATTGAAAGCCAACAAGATTGCCTTGCAAGTGGATTTGCCTTGCAAGGTATATGCAGTGTGTTTCTATGGAAAATCTGTAGAAAATCTATGGAAAATCTGTAGATTATATTTGATACTCTATAATATGGAAATATTATTTTTATAAAAACATCATTAGTTCTCGACTACAGACCACCGTATTGACTCATTATTACCATTGCAGCTTTTGGGTCGCACCTTGTTATATTGACAGGGTATTGCAATCGCTTTTCATAATTAAACATAAACTCCTCATTTCTGCGTCAAACGCAATGATATTTGTTTTTTGTGAAATTTACAGAAACTTTAAAAATCCATAATAAACAACAATAGTTTATTTTTTATTCCCATGGCCACGGGTCTTTTACCCATTCCCAGTAACATGAGTCCGGGACATCATATTTAGAAAGTGGACCATATTTCTGTGTATATTCATTTACTGCTTCTTCTCTTTCTTTTTTTAATTTGTTGTAATAACACAGAGCATCTTTGTCACATGGGTGTGTGTCTAAAAAAAGAACTGTATCGTCCATTGCGAAGCTTACCTGGGTGATATATGCCAAGAGGTTATGCTTTTCTCTATTCATCTCGCACCTCCTTTTTGACTGCAAAATCCATTTGGAATACAACCGTAAAACGGATAGTCAAGTTCTTTAAAAATAGTTCCCTGTGAAAGACCTTCGCAGAGGGCATAGACATTTCTCCACTTTTGCCAAGGAACATAGCCTATTCCAATAGGAATATTGTGCATATCAATATGTGATATTGAATCAGCACAATTTTCAGGTGGTCTGTAATGTGGTCGCTCACAACCGGAATCGCATGTTCGTGGTTGATTTTGATGGTGGTTGTTGCAACCTGAAGCCATGTTGTTTTGATTTGAAGAACAACTGTTACAACCGGAAGCCATATTGTTTTGATTTGAAGAACAACTGTTGCAACCGGAAGCCATATTGCTCTGGTTTTGAGAATGACTATTGCATCCCGGAACCGTATTATTTGGTTTTTGAGAGCGGCAGCTGCAGTTACCACAATGCTGACAGCCTGCCTGTAATCTGAAATTCATGTTATTCATAGGAAATTCCTTTCGTTATCGGAATCATATATTTTAAGAATTAGAATATATTTATATATCTAATCTATATATTTTTATGAAGAAATAAGAAAAATGTTACTGAGATAGCATATTACTGACGGGATAGTTAGGTAGATATTAAGAAAACTTATATTATAAGGATTGAAGTTCAGAATAATCCCATAACATAATATCTAAGAGATAATCAGAATTGTTATAGTTGATAAGAAATGGAATATAATCAGGGACAGTTTCATCATGTATATCAATATTGGACATAATATACTGAATTGGATTTATGGTTTTGTCAATTTTAAAGACAGCAAAAAAGGATACCAGCATTTTCTGGTATTTGTTGGTTTGCAGTAATGTATTTTGGTTTTCAGAGTATGTATTCATGAAAATTGAAACCTCATTTCTTTGTGTGGTATAGCAATGTTGTAAGCCGTAGTACCGGTTTAGGGTCAGATACATTTTAAATCCAATAGGGTTATATAAATTGTTATTGGTTACACAGGCTATTTAAAATTAGTTCTATATTTATTTTAACATACTTTTGTAAAATTGTAACATAAATAATTAAAATATTTTATATTTTTGTGCAGAAACATGTCGAAAAATTCACAATAAATCAGGGGAGTAGTGCGAAAAATCCATATATACAAGATTTTTCGCACACAAGATTTGTGTCTGTGCACACTTGACACAAACTTAATATGCAAAAAAATGTGTGCAGAAATGAGGAGTAAAGTGAAAAATAGGATAATAAAAGTAATTATTTCATTATGTTTTATTTTGTTGGCGATAGGAGCAGTCAGGGGAGATTATTTTTCTGTTATTGATGTTTTACAAAAAAGTGTCGGCTATGATAATTCAAGGTCTGTTGAAAAGATGCAGGAGGATTTTGATGCTTTTTTAAATCAGATTTTTATTGACAGCGTTTCGCAGGATACCCTGACAATGAATTATACTTTAAAAAATAAAAAGATATATGGTCTTGATAATATGGAGGTTAGTTTTGGAAATATGGATTTTGATGAACAGAAGGGGACTTATTCGGTTTACGAAAATATGATGGAGACTCTTAGAAGTTTTGATTATGATAAATTGAAAGAGGAACAGAAAATCTGTTATGATCTTGCAGAGTACATGATGAAACTAAATCTGGAATCGTCAAAATATCCGGACTTTGAGGAGTATTTAAGTGAGACTTCGGGTGTCCAGGCACAGCTTCCTGTTTTGCTTGTTGAATATAATTTTTATACGGAAAATGATATTAAAGATTACATAAAGCTGTTAAATCTTATTCCGGAGTATTTTAATAATGTCATTAAATATGAAAAATATAAGACAAGTAAGGGAACTTTTGTGAGTGATACTTGTGTGAATCTGGTGATAAAACAGTGTAATGCGTTTGTTAAAAATCCGGATAAAAATTATCTTATTACGACTTTTGAAAAGAGAATATCAGGATTTGCCAATATAAATGATACTGATAAACAAAATTATATTGCTAAAAATAGAGATGCTGTACTTAATAAAGTTATCCCGGCATACAAAAATCTTGTATTTGGATTGGAGTCACTTAAGGGTAATGGAAAGAATAATGGAGGTCTTTGCGGTTTTAAAAATGGTAAAAAGTATTATGAATATCTTGTAAGGCGAAAGACGGGGTCTGACAGAAGCATTAAAGAAATGGAAATACTAATAGATAAGGAATTGAAGCAGGCACAGAAGAAAATTTCGGAGATAATTGCAAAAGATTCAAAGATTTATGATAGTGCTGTAAATGTAAAGTATAAATATACTGAGCCAAATGAAGTTATAAAACATTTAAAGAGTGCAATGAAAGAGGATTTTCCGTCACTTTCCGATGACATAAAGTGTCAGGTAAAGTACATTGACCGTTCTCTTGAAGAAAGTCTAAGTCCCGCTTTTTATCTGACACCTGCGATAGATAATTATAATAATAATGTGGTTTATCTTAACGGAAATAAAAAATACGACCTTAGCAAAGCGTTTACAACAATAGCACATGAAAGTTATCCGGGACATTTGTACCAGAACTGCTTTTTCTATTCAAAATCACCGGTTCCTTTCAGAAGTGTTGTTAATATAGGCGGTTATGTTGAAGGATGGGGGACTTATGCAGAGCTTTACAGTTACAAATATGCCGGGTTGGATGAGAAAACGGCAGAGATACTTCGGGAAAACACTATCGCAACGCTTTGTATTTATGCACAGGCTGATATAGGAATAAATTATAACGGCTGGAGTCTTACAAAATTGGCAAAATATCTCATGGCATATGGATTTGATATAGAACAGAGTAAAACAGTGTATAACAGTATGGTTTCAGAGCCGGCAAATTATCTTAAATATACTATGGGTTATTTAGAGATAGAGCAGATGTATAAAAAGGCAGAGAAGAAGCTTGGAAAGAAGTTCACACCGAAGAAATTTCATGAATATATATTGTCGATAGGGGAAGCTCCTTTCTCATTATTAAATGAAAGGCTTGATACTTGGATAAAGGAGCAGAGCCGGGGCTGAAAGAAAAGTATTATCTATATTAGTGCAGATAGGAAAACAGACAGCAATGTTGATGTTTGCAGATGTGAAAAATCTAAAATTGTATTATAATGTGAAAGCAGTTGAGAGATAAATAAAAACAGCACAGCAGTTTTTTTAAATACTGCTGTGCTTGTGGATTAAAAAAGTACAATATTTATATAATTCTGCGTTTATTTATCACGGTCAGGCAAATAGCACTTTATTCAATCAAATCTCTCTGGGTGAGGATTTTTGCTTCGCCACTTTCACGCATTTCAATAACCGGAGAACCTTTGTGGTTTATATAATCATCAGTGATAGTTACCCGTCCTATCATGTCATCCTTAGGAATTTCGTACATTATATCAAGCATAAAGTCTTCAATAATGGCACGAAGAGCTCTTGCCCCGGTGTTTTTCTTTAAGGCTTTTTTTGCTATGCAGTGAACGGCTTCATCGTCAAATTTAAGGTCAACTTCATCAAGTGCGAGAAGCTTTTTGTACTGCTTTAAGATTGCATTTTTGGGCTGTGTGAGTATCTGTGCGAGCATATCCTCAGTCATTGCCTGAAGTGTAAATACTATAGGAAGTCTGCCTAGAAATTCAGGAATCATACCAAATTCTCTGAGATCCTCAGTAGTAACTTTTGAGAGAATATTTTCGTCGTTATCATATTTATCTTTAAGTTCAGCTTCAAATCCAATGGACGACTGTTTTGTAAGTCTGTTTTTAATAACTTTTTCAAGTTCAGGAAAAGCACCGCCACAGATAAATAAAATATTTCTCGTATTAACCGTTGTAAGCGGAACCATCGCATTTTTGCTTGTAGCACCGACCGGAACTTCGACATCACTGCCTTCAAGAAGTTTTAACATTCCCTGCTGAACGGATTCTCCACTTACATCTCTGCTGTTTGTGTTTCTTTTTTTAGCAATCTTGTCAATTTCATCTATAAAGATAATTCCATGTTCGGCTTTTTCAACATCGTTGTCGGCTGCGGCGAGAAGCTTTGATAAAACGCTCTCTACATCATCGCCTATATATCCGGCTTCTGTAAGTGAAGTCGCATCAGTTATGGCAAGAGGAACCTGAAGTATTTTAGCGAGTGTTTTAACAAGATATGTTTTACCGCAGCCTGTTGGACCTACCATAAGCATATTTGACTTTTCGATTTCGATTCCGTCATCTTCCTCAATATCATCTGAGAGTACACGCTTATAATGGTTATAAACTGCGACAGACATTACTTTTTTTGCAAATTCCTGACCGACTACATATTCATCAAGTTTTGATTTGATTATATGAGGTGCAGGAAGATGTTTTATGTCAAAGACACCTGTCTGTATATTATCTTTTTTCTTTTCTTTTGCAGCTTTTTTCTTTTTAATCTTCTGATTTTTAGGGATATTGTCACCGCCCGGCATATTTGGCATACCAAATCCGAACATATCCATATAAGGCATATTTGGAAATGTGCCGTTCAGGTTCATATTGTTCATTGAATCAAAAGTTTTCTGCATACAGTCATTACAGATACATATATTATTTGGAATATGTATCATTTTGCCTGCTTTGCTTTCAGGACGGCGGCATATATAACAGATTTCTTCATAACTATCGTTGTTATTATTGTTATCTGATGCGTTTATATTATCACTATTATTATTATCTGACATAAATTATCTCCTTTTCTTGACTACTATGCTGTAGTGTGTTAAAATATGAATTGTGTGCTCCCATAGTTAAATGGATATAACAGCCCCCTCCTAAGGGGCAGTTGTAGGTTCGATTCCTACTGGGAGTGCTTTTTGTTTATCTGGATGTGTTTATGCGGTGGCAAAATTGTTTACAATTTAGCAAACCGTAACATCATGATAGCTTATATATTTAAAATATGCAATGCAACTTAGTAAAAGATTAGCGTTTTTTTATAAATAGATTAAGATTTTTATAAATTGAATTAAACGATAGATTTAGTGTTATGAGCAAGCAGCACAGCAAATTGCGAATATCCGCTTTACTATCAGATAAGAGGTATGTTATTTACACAGGAAGTGGGGAGATTATGAACAGAAAAAGAGTTTTATCGTCGTTTTTGACTGTAATTATCATGTTTTCCGCAATGTTGTCGGGAGTCAGTGCACAGGCAAAGGGTGGTTCATGGCCGAAAGGACCGTCAACGGACAGTCTTGTCAGTGGTTCGGCAATAGTTATGGAAGTTTCCACGGGTACGGTATTATATGGAAAGAATATTCACAAAAAACGCTATCCGGCAAGTATCACCAAAATTCTTACGGCACTTTTAGCTGCTGAGAACAGTTCACCGAGTGATGTTGTAACATTTTCAAAGACGGCAGCATACGGTATAAGTCCGGGAGATTCGACGGTAAGTTCTGAGCCGGGTGAGAAAATGACGATGGAACAGTGCCTTTATGCCATCATGCTTGAGTCCGCAAATGAGGTTTGTCTTGCGGCAGGAGAACATGTTTCAGGAAGTGTAAAGAACTTTGTTAAGCTGATGAACAGGCGTGTTAAGCAGCTTGGTCTTAAAGATACACATTTCAATAATCCAAACGGTCTGCCTGATCCTAATCATTATACTACGGCATATGATATGGCGATGATAGGAAGAGCAGCTTTACAGAATTCTGTATTTAGAAAGGTCAGCAATACACCGAGATATACTTGTGCAAAGACAAATAAGCATAAGATGAAGAGAATATGGCTCAATCATCATGAGGCTATCAATCCGGACGAGTATCCTCAGTACGGATACAAATATTGTATCGGTGGAAAGACAGGATTTACACACGCAGCAGGAAATACGCTTGTTACATTTGCGGAAAAAGACGGTATGCAGCTTGTCTGCGTTGTCATGAAGTCGACAAGCCAGAAAGCAGGAGAGCCTAATCAGTACACGGATACGATTAAACTTTTAAATTATTGTTTTGGAAAGTACAAAAAGCATAATGTCGGTGGTTCCGATTCAAAGATAAGTGAAGATTTGTTTGACAATTACGGAAGTTTCTTTAACAGTTCAAATTCTCCGGTGAGATTTGAGGGTGAGTCAAGTGTTGTACTTCCAAAGAATGTTAAACTTTCAAAGGCTAAGCAGAAAATAATTTACAATAAAAATGTTAAAATTAAGACTGGAAAGAATATTATAGGAAAAGTAACCTACACTTATGCGGGAAAAACGGTTGGTTCAAGCAATATTATTTATGACAGTACAAAGAAAACATATCTTGATGAAGCATCAAGAAAAGTTGTAAACAAAGAAATAAAATCAATCGAAAAGACAAATTCAAATCCATCATTGTTTCATAAGATATTTACCGGAATAAGAGATGGCATTTCAGGTGGAATTTATGGAGTGATTGATTTTATCGTAAACAACATTGTTCTTTCGATAGTCATACTTTTAGCGATAATAGTTATTGTGATGTTTATAATTTTTGCCATTACAGGTAAGTCCATTGTAATGTCAAGGAGCAGAAAAAGGCATGGTGGCTACCAGAGTAAAATGGGTAGAAGAAATCATGCTAAAAGAGTAAGGCAGAACAGAAAAGATTCTTCTAATAAGAATGTGAGAAGAAATCATAGTAAGCATTATACAAAGAAAACATCTGCTTCAACAAGTGATAAGCCGTCTACAAGAAAAAACACAAATTATTCAAGACGCCGTAAGAAAACGCGTGAGAGTTTTGGAAAGAATTTCTTTGACTTTTAAATATCAGATCGGAGTGGATTGTCACTCCGGTCTTTTTTTCATATTTATATAGTGAGGGTGATTGCGAAACTGATTATAAGTTGTGTTAATTGCACAATTTAATAAAGTATTATGAGAGTTTCGCAATTTGATGTTATTAAAATATGGAAAAAGAAGCGGAGATTATTTGTATGAACAGGTTGTGTATGGAGGCGGCGGTTTCGCAGGAGTATCAGGATTATCTTGTAGAGTATTATGGAGATGAAAAATACCTGACCGATAAATATGGTGAGGGATGTTATCAGATAATCTCTGAGCGGTTTGCGATTGCATATGTAAAGGGAGATGAAGTTAGAAGTGGCATAAACGGCGGAGCATTTTTTGTGCCCGCCTGCTATGGTCTTATGTCATCAGAGCCGGCTCTTGCGTCCGCGGGGATAACAAAAGTCAGAAATCAGCCGAATCTGTCTATGTACGGACAGGGAGTTATGGTTGGGTTTATAGATACGGGGTATGCCGTGCGAAAATAGAAGAAAGGGATATAATAGGAGTATGAAAGAAAAATATTATTCAGATTGTATTAAGGTTTTAGATGAAGTGGGAAAGGTTGTTATAGGAAAAGACGACTGCATAAGAAGTGTTATGGCGGCAGTTTTGGCTGAGGGACATATACTTATTGATGATGTTCCGGGTGTCGGAAAAACATCGCTCGCAACGGCATTTGCGAAAGCAATGGGTCTTGAAAACAAAAGAACACAGTTTACATCTGATGTAATGCCGGCAGATATTACCGGATTTAATATGTATGACAACAAGAGTCAGGAATTTATTTATCAGCCAGGACCTGTAATGTGCAATTTTTTTCTCGCGGATGAAATCAACAGAACCTCACCGAAAACGCAGTCGGCACTTCTTGAAGTGATGGAGGAAAAGAGTGTGACCGTTGACGGTGTGACGAGAAAAGTTCCTGAACCGTTTATAGTCATAGCTACGCAAAATCCGGAGGGAAGTATAGGAACACAGCTTTTGCCGGAATCACAGCTTGACAGATTTATGATATGTATTTCCATGGGTTATCCTTCGCTTGAGGATGAGATAAAGATTGCAAAAAATTGTGAAAAAGATTATGAAAATGTGCGTATGTCAGAAAGTGTTGCGTCTGTTATTGACGGGGAAGAACTCTTAAATATAAGAAAATATGTGAAAGATATTTTTATAGCTGATGAAGTTTATGATTATATATGCAGACTTATCAGGGCTACCAGGGGAAGCGATTATATAAGACTTGGCGTAAGTCCGAGAGGAACAATCGCACTTACGAAGCTTTCAAAAGCATTTGCATTTCTTGATGACAGAGATTATGTGACACCAAAAGATGTCAAGGAGGCATTTGAAAAGATTGCTCCGCACAGGATTGTCATGTCGGGAAGAGCATCAGGAGAAAGGATTTCTTCGCAGATGGCTATCAAAAAAATAAGTAACGGCATAAAAGCACCAGGAATTAAAAAGAAGAAATGAGGAGAAAATGGCAGGTAGGATTTTTACATTTATTTTGAGTGTATTGTTTACTTTATATATGTCAGTTTTATATAACAGCAATGGTTTTTTGTTTGTGTTTTATGCTGAAATTTTAATAGGAAGTATGTTGTTTATCATGAATATGATATTGTTTTTCAAGCTTAAGATAAAGCTTGAAACAAAGCCTGTCATAAACAAATGCGGGCGGATAAATTTTGAACTTGTTCTTGAAAACAGGAGTATTTTGCCAAGTGGAAAAATACTGCTCACATTGAACTGCCTTGACCCATATAATATGAAGCAGAAAAAAGTTGTTGTTAAGCAGTGGTGTTCGGCAAAAAGGACAGAGAGATGTTCGTACAGTTTTAGGGATGATGAAATCTTATCCGGAAATTATATAGTTTCTGTTAAAAAGGCGGGAATATACGACTATCTGGGATTTTTCAAGTTAAACAAACATATGAAAAATAAAAGTGAAGCAGTTTGTATAGTGCCTATGACAGATGGAAAATATATTGAAACCGAAGAAAAAGATAGTGATGACAACTGTGTTATGATTAGCGAGAATAAGAAAAATAACGGAGATTTCAGCCATGTCAGAGAGTATAGAAATGGCGACAGGCTTAGAAATATACATTGGAAGCTTTCATCAAAAAGTAATACACTCTATGTAAAGGAATTTTTGGATGATAGTAAAAATTATTATTGTTATTATATTGAGACAAGACCGTTAAAAAGAGAAGAAATTGCAAGAGAATTTGATAAATGGAACAAGGTAGGATTTGGGACTATCGAAAATGGTGAAAATATAGTCTATGTCTGGTATGATGCAAGACAGAAGCAGGTGAAAAGAGCATATGTATCAAATGAGGAAGAATTATACCGGGCATTATGTGAGATAAATGTTTATGATGAAATGAATTTGCGGTCAACAGGAAATAATCCTGTTATTGATAAAGATACGCTTATAGAAATGGAGAAAACAGGTTAGAGTTATGGAATTGTATGGAATCAGGCAAAAGAAAAGACAGACAATGCCTTTAGCGGGAATTTTTATGGCGATAACTGCCGTTGGAGTTTACCGCAGTTTTTGTGATGAGTTTAGTTATCCAGCAAATTATAGAGAAGTGTATCTGGCAATCTTCATCTTCTCGTTGATATTTACATTGACGGGGATGTTAAAATCAATTCCCAAAAATATATTATTTGCCGGATATACGATTGCCTTTTTTGGTTTTATGCTATTAAGGCGTGATTATTTGAAAGGGAGTTTAAATATACTTCTTAATTATGTGAACATAAAAAAACAGGAGTATTTACAGTCTGATGAAATGACAGATGTAACTTCCGTTTTACACGGTTCAAGGCTTGGGAATAGTGGAAAAGCAGCCATTATCGTGATAATAGGGATGATGGTTCTTGCCATGGCAATATGTATTTTTAGTCTGAAAAGCAGGGTGTGGAGTTATATTCCGGCGGCGGTAGTGGTTATCATGGGAATGATGTACGGAAAAACACCATCTGTGGAGACTTTTGCGATGCTTGTTGCAGGTGGTGCGGGTATAGCATTTTCTATTACAAACCGTAAAATGAAAAATAAGGCGGTGGGATATGCGGTAATTTCAGTTATAATGGCAGTCTGTATGGCAGTTTCAGTCTGTGTTACAGATCAGACCGAAGAAAAGATTATGTCGAAAAACAATCAGATTTTAAGAAAACAACAGCAATATGAAAATATTGCAAAAAATATTGCTGATAATATCGTTGAACAGATACAGGATATGAGTTATCGTGGAAGATTATCAAATGTTTCACCTGTTTACACGGGGAAAAATATGTTTGAAATAGTGCTCGACAAAAAGCCCGGGTCAAAAATTTATTTTAAAGAATTTAGTGCGGACACATACAATAACGGCAAATGGACGAGCGAAGCAGAGGAATCAGGATTTTATTCTTATCGTTTGAAAAGTATTTTTTCTTATGGATACAAGTCTGTTAAGGATATGGCGGACAAAAGTAGTGAGACAAAACTTATAAATATGCGTATCCAATATGACAATAAGGCAAATCAGGGAGATAAAAAACTGGCTCTGCCTTATTACAGTGATGTAAAAAATATAAATACAAATAAAAAATCTGATGATAAAAATGTAACAACTGTTGATAATGGGATAAAATTAGATGATTTGGAGAGAAGCATAACAAGAAAAGCTGATGATTACAATATAAAGTATTATGATGTGGCGTATTCAGAATATAATTATCTTTTAAACAGTGATAAAAGTTATGTGACAGATACAAAATATAGCGAATATGTCAGAGAAAATTACCTTGGAGTGCCTGATGATGACAAGTTAAAAAAATTTGCAGATGAAATAGAATTGTCTGAACAGTTAAGCCTTAAATGTCAGGAAATAGAGTCTGCATTGCAAGCTGATACGACATATACAAAAAATCCGGGCAGACTTCCTCTGACGAAAGATTATCTTGACTATTTTCTTTTTGAAAATAAAAAGGGCTACTGTGAGCATTATGCAACGGCATCGACGATTCTTTTAAGATTGAAAAATATTCCGGCAAGATATGCCGCAGGTTATATGGTTTTTCCAAGTCAGTTTAAAAAGGTAGTGAGAAAGAGTGCTTTTGGGAAAAATAAAGTGTACTATGTGGCACAGGTACATGATGAGGATGCACACGCATGGTCTGAGATATATAAAGAGGGGGTGGGCTGGCTGCCGGTAGATATGACAAAAACATCTGCAATCTCAAAGGAATATGCCGATGAAGAACCGCCACAAGTTTCTTTTGATACTGTACCGAAAAGCACTAAAGCGGCAGATAAAGCTCAACACAGGGCAAAAAATACGGCAAAGCCAAAGAAAAATAAAGTTAAAAATGATAACGGGAATGTAAAAAAGAAAAAAGACAACAGGAAAAAGTCCGATAACAAGACAGTAAAGAACAAAACAAAAGTTAAGGACAAGATGGAAAGCAATATTAAGAAAAGCCAGTCGGAAAAGACTGCAGCAAAAAACAGAACAGGCTTGCCGTTGTATGTAAGATTACTGCTTGTTTTTGCGGTGGCATTTGTACTTTTTGTGATATATATTTTTTATGGCAGACAAAAAATGTTTTATCTTTTATATAAAAAGAAGATTTCAAGAGCAGAAAACAATTCAGCAAAGCTTTTTGTGGCAAGAAGATTTTTGACCCTGTATATGGGATGTGAAGGCAGGAAAATGGAAAGGCTTTCCGATGATGAATATATCAAAAAACTGTCCGAGGTGTGTGATATAGGAAATCTTAGGGAGATACTTGAAAAGGCTGCTTTTTCGGCGGAGGATATATCAGAGAGCGAACTGTTGTGTTGTCTTTATATAATGAATGAAATTGCATCAAAGATTAGAGCCGAAAGGTCTTTACATTGTCTTTATTTTGAGTTAAACTTGTTACAGAACTTTATTATAGAAAAAACTAAATAAATTTACTTTTTTTTATAACACTTATTAAAAATTTTCACTGAGAAGGAGGAAAAATATGTTAGAGGAATTAAAGAAAAGAGTTTATGAGGCAAATATGCTTTTACCAAAGTACGGTCTTGTAACATTTACCTGGGGAAATGTAAGTGAGATTGACAGAGAGAGTGGAATTTTTGCTATCAAGCCAAGTGGTGTTGAATATGACAAGCTTACACCTGAAGATATGGTGCTTGTTGACCTCAACGGAAACAAAGTTGAAGGAAAATATAATCCGTCATCAGATACGGCAACTCATGTAGAGCTTTACAAAGCATTCAAGGACATCGGAGGAGTCGTACATACTCACTCATCATATGCTACAAGCTGGGCACAGGCAGGAAGATCAATTCCATGCTATGGAACAACACACGCTGATTATATTTATGGTGAAGTTCCATGTGTACGCTGTCTTACAAAGGACGAGATTGAGGATGCATATGAAGAGAATACGGGAAAACTTATCGTTAGCGAGTTCAATGCAAGAAATCTTGATCCTGTAGCTGTTCCTGCTGTTCTTTGCAAAAACCATGGACCATTTGCATGGGGCAAAGATGCTCACGAGGCAGTTCACAATGCAGTAGTTCTTGAGGAAGTCGGAAAGATGGCATATCGTGCTGAGACTATCAATCCTAGAATCCAGCCTGCACCACAGGAGCTTCAGGACAAGCATTACTATCGTAAACACGGTGCTAACGCATATTACGGTCAGGGCAAATAATAATATTTTTATTCGCACACCAGCGGGGATAGACTACGGTCACCCCGCTTTTTTAAATGCTGACGGAACAAGCAGGATATATTCAATATGGGATCAGACAATACCCATTGAAAATATGAAAAGCGGCAGAATTCCCGACGGATTTTTGTTCGGGGCAGAATATTTAAGAAGTAATATTAATGAAGCACTTATGTCTGATAATCCTAAAAACATAGTTCCGAGTGTAGACACAAACGGACATGGAACATTTCTTGCAGGGGTTGCCTGTGGCAATAAGATTGATGAGAGAAATTTTTCGGGGGTTGCCCCGCTTGCCGATATATGCGTCGTTAAGTGCCGTGAAGCAAAAGACGGTCTTAAAAGATATTTCCGCATAGGCGGTGATAAAGTAGTCTTCGGTGAGCAGGATATAATGCTTGGCATAAAATATTTGTGGCAGACTGCAGTAAAAGCCGAAAAACCGCTTATCATATGCTTTGGAATAGGAACAAATATAGGAGGGCATGAGAGAGGAGGATGTCTTGGAGAATATCTCGAAAGTAGAGGAAATTACAGCGGTGTGTGTGCGGTGGCTGCGTGTGGAAATGAAGCTAATGCCGGACATCATTATAGGAGCGGACTGCTCAGGTCGGGGCAGGATGTTGAGGTCGAACTGCGGACGGGAAGTGATGATGGATTTACGATAGAGTTGTGGGGAGATGCACCAAATCTTTATGCGATAGGTATCATATCTCCAAGCGGTGAATATAGCGGAAAGACAACGGCAAAACTCGGTGAGCAGCACAGGATAAGGTTTGTACTTGAAAAAACAGTGGTTGACATAGATTATCTGATAACGGCATATGAGAGTGGTGACGAGTGTGTAAGGCTAAGATTTAGCTCAGTTGAACCGGGGTTATGGAAAATAAGGGTTTTCAATGACAATCGGGGTGATGGTTTCTTTGATATGTGGCTGCCGATAAAAAATTTTATAACTGATGAAACTTATTTTCTTGAAAGTGACCCTGATGTGACGATATGCAATCCGGCAAACAATATAGCTATATTGTCAAATGCCTACTATAATTCATATACGACTAGTGCCGTTGCAGACTCAAGCCGTGGCTACACAAGGTCTGGATATATAAAACCCGATATATGCAGTCCGGGAATAGACATATTTGGACCGATGGCAAGTGTCATTACAGACAGGACACAAAAAGGTGATGTGTCATTGGCAAGATATGGTTATATGAGCGGTTCAAGTGCCGCTACGGCAATAACAGCCGGGGCAGCAGCACTTTTGATGGAATGGGGGATAATAAGAAAAAATGACATAACGATGGACACCGTGTCCGTCAAGAAATATCTTATCCGTGGTACGATAAACACGGGGGTGGAAGTCCCAAACAGGATATGTGGTTACGGCGGCATTGATCTTTATGGTGTGTTTCAGACAATGCGGGGAAGAATATGATTTTAATATATTTTATCATATGACAGGTGTATCCTATTTCAGTTTGACTATGTTGTAATTTTTTGGATAAATTTATGGATTTACTGCACTGATGGTTTATGTGTTGCCAGTGTCAGAGTTTTTTATGTCACGAAGCAGCACTTTGTATCTGAGGTTTGCAGCATTTATTTCATATATAAAAAGGTCTATAAGGTCCGGGTCATCTACACTTTCGAGTCCTTTGTAAGCATTTTCAAAGCTTTTTTGTGTCTCTTTTAGTGCATTTTTAAGGAACTCTTCTCTTTTGGGAGGGTTTCTTTTTTTGTTTGAAAAAATCATAAAAATTCCTTTCTCATTATTTGACTCTAATATCATTTATAAATAAGTATAGACAAGGGTTGGAAAAAATATGCAATTTTATAAAAAAGTTAAAAAAATTTTTTGTCATTTTCCCTTAAAAAACGACAAATTAAAATTTAAGTCTTTAGAAAAGAGAAGATGACGTGATTACAAAATACAGTGAAGTATCATATCAAAAAAATTAAAAAAAGTTTAACGAAATTTTTGCCTTAGGAGTGAGGCAGATGTTGTGCAGAATAAATAACAAACTAAGAAAATTTTTAGTCAGATATTAACAAAAATAAAGATGAAATTTTGGCGATTTTAGATAAAAACAGGGGGTGTTGACATACATTTTGTGTGATGTTAAAGTTAGCCCACGCAAATGGAGGAGGTGAAAGACATGAGAGAAATATTTGTGTGCAGTATGCTTTTAATGGCAGGAATTGATGATATGAAAAGAAACAGAATAAGTAATTGTATAGTGATTCCGGCAATAATTTTGTCGGTTATATACAAAGTGTATTTTGATGGATTTTTGTATGCAATGCGTGGGATAAAAGATATGACTTTAATATGTCTGATATTTCTACCGGTGTTTAAGCTGCGGGGAATAGGGGCAGGAGATATAAAATTATTTTGTATGATTACCGGATTCTACGGATTTATTTTTGGTATAAAAGTGGCTGCACTCACTATTATGTTTGCAGGAGTCGCGGCGGTATATCGTGTTTTAAAGTATCCGTATTTGCTAAACAGATTTTTTGAATTAAAAAATTATCTGTTATATGGTGTTTGTGGTGCCGGGCATTATTTTGCAGCGGATAAGTCAGAAAGAGCAGTGATTATCCGCATGGCACCATTGACGGCAGCAGCATATTTTTTAGTGTTGTTGTAATTGTTAAAAAATTGAGTTTGTAAGTTGTTTTTCAGGCAGACAAAGACAAACTTATTGTAAGAGGAGGGATAGTTTGGAGAAAGTAGTAATAGGTCTATATGATAAGACGGTCTATTCAGAGAGGTTTGCAGAATACTTTTGTAATAATAAAAATAATTGTATAGATTTCAGGATATTTACAGTGTTTGACAAAATTTCAGAATTTGTAAAAAAGGGAAGGCTGGATGTATTACTTTTGGGGCAGGAGTATGTTGATGAGATTAAAAACACAAAAGAAATTGGTAAGATAATTGTTTTGTCAGAAGGAAATTATGTGATGGAGGGTGAAAAATATCCGGTTGTGTTTAAGTATCAGTCGGTAGAAAATATTATTAACGAGGTGCTTGAAAATATAGCTGATGACGAGAAAATCCGATTGGAAGAAAATAATAAAAATCCGGTCAAAATCAATACGGAGTTAATAGGAGTGTATTCGTCAGACAGCGTAAATCTGGCATTGAAATATGGTGTTGATCTTGCGATAAAGACGGCAAAAGTAAAAAAGACACTTCTTGTATGTCTTGACCAGTTAAACGGTCTTGATGGTGCATTAAGGCTGGAAAACAATATGTGTGAACAGTTTTTTTCATATGAGGGAGAGAATATGACTTATGAAACTTCATATGTAAGAGGAATGTCAGAAGTCATATATTATCTGAATAAAAAGGGCAGTAAGCTTGCCCTAAAATTACAGTCTATAATATGTCACAGAGGTGGCGTGGATTGTATATATTCGGTGGAAGATTACAGAGATCTTAAATACTTTGATATTGAGGGAGTAGAGGAGTTTATCAGTATTCTTTCAGGTCAGATGGAGTATGAAACGATTATTTTTGTAATAGGTTATCTCAATGAAACATTTATTGAGTTGATGCAAAGGTGTGATAAATTGTATTTTTCTGCTGTGCAGAATGAGATTGACAGGCAGAGATTTAGTTCTTTTGAAAAGACGCTGATGCGTGATGGTCTGGCAGGGAGTCTTGATAATATTATGTTTTATGCATCAGAAAAATCAGTGATTGATTGAGCAAAAAAGAGAGGAACTTCCTGATTAAAAGTTAAAAATATGAGCAATAAAAAATTTTAAATAACTGACAAAAAGTAACAGTTCAGCCATAAAAAGATAATTGGCAATACAATGAGCTTGTTCA